>Ga0310696_10002280_pt1 | contig 25749 bp, 22 predicted proteins | sample AusTroGonzalo_MG_4_FD_203885 | JGI IMG/M metagenome (GOLD analysis project Ga0310696, IMG submission 203885) | Bovine rumen microbial communities from tropical cattle in Woodstock, Queensland, Australia - Gonzalo_02 (v2) (version 2) | ecosystem: Host-associated > Mammals > Digestive system >...
TATAGTTTGAGTCATTGACAAGTGTGACGGTGACGGAGCTGCCGCCGGGGGTATCAGGAACTTCTATGATAGCCGTGATATATTGCCATTCTGAGGTGTTGCTTGAAAACAGCAGTTCTCTGTCCATAAGGCCCGGGGCGCCGAAGTCGACTATGATGCCGAACTTTCCGGAACTTACTGCTTTTCCTTTTCCGAACCCGCTTACGATAAGGTAATTGCCGTCTGCTACAGTGGTAGGCAGAACCTGGCTGATTCTTCTTGTCTCGCCAATGCTTCCCGGAATCCTTATGCTCCTTATCCTGTCGGAGGTGACGACAGAGGGTGTAAAGGAGCCGTCAATGCTCCAGGCGGAAGTTCCGTAATAGAATCCGCTGTCCGAGACCATGTTTACCGGTCTGTCGCATGCTCCTTCTGTAAGGGAAACAAGATCGAAGTAGAAATCACCGCTGAGATTTTTAACGCCCACAAGGATATATACGCTTCCCGGCGTAGCAAAAGACGGTATCTCAAATGTATACTGTGCCCTCTGATCAGTATCGCATTCTATCTCAGGAGAAACGACCTTAAGCCACATGCCGGCAAGGCTGTACATTGCTCCCAAAACAACGCCGCCTGATCCGCTAAGGTCTGACGGGTCAATATCAACAGCCAGCGTGTATGTTTTTCCGGGAACAGCTGACGGCACGGGATATTTTGCATAAACCTCGGAAGTTTGGGAATCGGAGGTCAGTTTAAAATAGTTACCGCCGTATCGGGCAAGTCCGAAATGGGATGAACTGTATTCGTCATAAAGGCTTCCGTTTCCGGTAACTGAGTATGCGGTCCAGTCGCTTGTCTTTTCCGAAAAGTCCTTGACGAGATTTCCGTCCGTCATTACAGTATTTGTCTCTCCGGAAAGCAGGTTCATTTTTGACAGACTGCCGCCTTCGTATTCGCTTCCCGATGCATTTCCGAGGCTGTCAAAAACAGCGGTAGTTCTTCCGCTTCTGTCAAAATATATGTATTCGGTGTATATGGCGTCAGCAGAAAGGGAACCGTATCTGTACCCGTATTCGGTGTGGTCTCCGTAAGAGATATATGCAAAATCTCTCATGTTGTAAAAGCCGCTGTCGTTGACGGCATACTTAATGACAGATGACACGCTGCTTATTACGTCTGGCAATCCTGCGGTGTATCCGAACTGAACATATTGTCTGTCGCAGGTATCGGCAGAGGTTTTCCTGTAACCGAAGCGGGACATTGTGCCGTTTGAATTGTATGCAAAAGTGCTTCTTTCCCCTGCAGATGAATTTATTGCTGTAAGAATGTTTCCGGTATATGAAAAGGAAACACCCCGCAAAGGACAGTCCGGGTTTTCGGCTGCCGAAAGCAGAGACCCTGTATAGATAAAGTCGATCTCCGAGCCGCAGCCGTCTAAAACATAATCGATCTTAGGGGTTGATCCTATGTAGAAGACGGTATAGCTGTCTCCGTAGGCATTTTCAACCGCCTCAAGATATCCGTAAGCATTAAAATATGCTACGGTTCCGTCATTGTAATCTAAGCTCCTTGCTTGAGCGTTGTATTTATAGAAAGGGTTTTCGTCCGCAACGTATATATTCCCTGAAGAATGGGTATAGTAATGCTTTCCTCCCGTACCGTCAGTCAGAACATAATACGTGTATGTATCGCTGTTGATATCGGTGACTGTCTCCTCCTTCATCGTCTGGATTATTGAAGGTCTCCAGCCGTTTCCGTAGTAAGTATCAGTGGCAGTTCCGATGAATGATGCGTTATACACCATATCAATGTCTACGGGGAGTATTTCTCCCTTCGTGGATATTACGGGATGGATGAATGTGACATCTCCGTTTATGTCCTTTATGTATGCAGTGCCTGACCCGTCGATGGAAACAGTGTGGGATGACTGATAGCCGTTAATGCCGGAGTTGTCGATATAGGTTATCTGCAAAGCGGTCATGGCTACTGTGTAATGACCGGACGGCATTGACGAGAGACAGTCCGTTGACAGTACAAGGCCGTTGTCCCCGATGCTGAAACAGTCGTATATAACCGGTGTGATATCAAGTTCAAAGACGGCATATACCGGAAGGGCACCTGACACGTTAACATTTGCGGAATCGGTCAAATCCGAATAGGAGGCTGCAACCGAAGGTGCCGAGTATCCGATAAGGACAGATGCAGGGGACCAGCTTCCGCTTATCTTTTCAGATCTGACATAAATATCATCGGGAAATAGCTGCATAGAGTAAAAACTTGCCGCAAAAGATGCGTGGGTTACGGTTGCTCCCGAAGGCAGTCCGGACAACATATCCGGATCAAACTTTATATATGTTTTTGTATTGCAGCCTATGGCTATTCCGCTGTCTCTGACCATGCCGTCAACATAAACGGCGTCAAAGGCTTCGTCTTCACCGGGATATGATATTTCAATTGTCGGGTCAATCTTCACTGGAAACACTCTTCCCTCTGCATTGATCCAGTCTGCGTCAGCAGACACAGCGATGACATAGCCTTCTTCGGTCTCCTCAAGGGTTAAAAAGACTTGATCCGAGCAATCGTTCTTGGCGTCTTTCATAAGGGCTGCAGAAAGACTGAAGACGGCCTTTCCCGACTCATCATAAAGCACAACCGAACCGTCTTTTGTTTCGATACTCAGAGCGTCGGTTGAAAGTTTGAACGAGTAACTGTACTGAAAAAATCCGCCCTCGCTTATGACTATATTCTCTTTGATTTCATAGGGCTTTACCGTATACTCAAGAGAAGCGGCGGGAGATACATCAGATTTGGCAAAAGCTTCTTCGTATACGACAGTTCCGTTTTCGCAGGGGTTTTCTGTCAGAAGTTCATCTTCTTTGTGAGGAATCTGTTCATACTGTGCCTTTAAAGGTTTTGAGGAAGCGTTATGAGGTGATAGAGAAAGAGAAACGCCGCTGTAACCGATGCATATTAAGTCATTGGCGGTTTCACAGGAAGAGGCAAATGAAAGCGAGTAGGGAGTATCAGCTGTTTCAAGCCGGCCTTCATGCTCATGAAGCGTAAGATTTATCTTTTCCCAAATGCCTTCGGATGTCTTGTAGTTTACGGGCATGCCGAAAACCAAACGGGTAAAGTTGCCGTTATTTAAGGCATAATCTCTTGAAAAGGCATTGGCAAGTTCAGTCCTCTGATAGCTGACATCAGAGCGCCTGTACGGATTGATGTTTTCAACGGTCGCAGGTTTCCCGAGTTTTTCAAGCGCAAGACGTTCATATTCGGAGACCCTGCCGGACTGCAATATTTCACCTGCTTCGGAAGTATCAGGATAGTCAGACAAATCAAAAACATCAGGATCAGGGAAGCTTGAGTAAGGCTCTTCGGCATAGGAAACATTCAGCCCGCCTGCAGGAATCAAGGTTGCAAATATGGCTAAAACTAGGATAATTGCAACTGTTTTAAAGCTTATATTAAAATGCCTGATATTTGAGTTCATAAGTTTCCCCCATACGTTTTCAAAAACATAGACTTCAAGGTGGTTATTTTTGAGCCTTCATGCAACGTATCATGAGCGTCCTATTTTACAGCGATTATACATTACAGCATGAAGAAGAATCAAGTACTACGTTTTATGATAGCTGACATCAGATCGCCTGTATGAATTAATACTTTCAACGGTCGCAGGTTTTCCGAGTTTTTCCAGCGCAAGACGTTCATATTCGGAGACCCTGCCGGACTGCAACATTTCACCTGCTTCGGAAGTGTCAGGATAGTCAGACAAATCAAAAACATCAGGATCAAGAAAGCTTAAGCAAGGCTCTTCGGTATAGGAAACATTCAAGTTTCAGGCTATTCCACCCGGTTGCTCAATACCACCCTGCCGTCTTCCGTCCAGTCGATTTCGAACAGTTCAAGATACTGTTCGCAGCCCGGTTCTCTGAGACAGCTCGAGATATACCATTTTTCTTTGAAGCAAAAGACCTCGGCGCAGGAGGGCACATTGGCGGGGCAGAGAGGAGTAACGGTATAGGGGATAAGCATGCCGAGACTTTTCCAGCCGCTCACCGGGTTGTCGGAGACTGCATATGCAGTGCCGTGGCCGCAGTTTGTGTAGAAAAGGTAATATTTCCCGTTCTTTTTCATAACAAAAGGCGACTCAAGAGATATGTCGCAGATGTCAAAACGGTAGGCGCCACGGTCCTCCCAGTTCACCATATCCGTTGAAGCGGCTATGCCCACAGCCGCACAAAGCCTGCCGTCAAAACAGGCAGAGGTGCAGTAGTACATGTAAGCTGTCCCGTCATCGTCGATGAAAACCATGGAATCGCGGCAATCCGACCATCTGTCCTCGCTCCAGGAGCCCCATTTTCCGGGCTTCACGACAGGACCACCCGGATGCTTCCGCCAATGGTACAAGTCCTTTGATGTCGCAAGGCAAATCGCCTGGCAGGCGTTAAGATTCACGCCCGTATAATACATGTAATATGTGCCGTTTTTCTCCGCAACGCCCGGCGACCAGACCTGATAGTTCTCAAAAAGATCCCTGTCGGCTGAGATCACCGGCGGTTCGATCGTCCAATTAATGAGGTCGTCCGTGACGGCATGGCCAATGGTATTGGCGGGTTTGAGGTCCCACTCATAGCCAATGTAATCGCGGTTGTAGAAAAGGTGCATGCGTCCGTCTTTTTCGATAAAAGAGTGGTCCACCACCGCCATGCCCGGCTCCGTAAATCTGCCCTTAAGTGGGAACTCTCCGCGCTCGAGCGCCTCAAGATAGGCCTTAGCCCTCCCGAAATAGTTCTCAAGCGTGTGGCCGGGAGCGGTGCCGAAGCGGCCCTCCGTCGATGCCCCTTTATATACGTCAAGCGCCCTGTCGAGCAAAACATCGATAACAGAGACCGTTTTCTCGGTCTCGCGGTCATCCTTCAGCATGAACCCGGAAAGGCGCGTTCTGACGTCAAAGTATTCTTTTAAAAATGATGAAAGCTCTGCCGCCATGGTCTTTTCAACCTTTTTTGATATTGTATTTTTCGGCTATTTTACCGCAGATTTCAAGCACTTTCCCATGCGACGCGGCATTTGTGGCAACGACCGGGCAGTTGCGCTCAAGTATCACGTCGGAGCCGTCAAACTGTGTCACAAAACCGCCTGCCTCCCTGACGATTATATCGCCGGCCGCATGGTCCCACGGGGAGAGCGACATTTCGCAGTAAGCCGCCGCGCGGCCGCAGGCGACGAAGCAGAGGTCGGCCGACGCGGCGCCAAACCTTCTGACGTCAACCGAATTCATAAACAGGCCTTCCATAAGGTCAAGCGTGGCGTTGCAGAGCCTGTCGCGCATGTAGGGCGACGTGCCGAAAAGCGAAAGGCCCTTGTCGAGCGGAAGGCCGCTGACGTGAATGGGCTTGCCGTTAAGCTGCGCACCGCCGCCTTTTTCGGCCGCAAACATCTCGTCCGAGAAAGGAAGGTACACGGCGCCGAAGACAGTTTCACGGTCTTTAAGCAGCGCGACAGAGATGCCCGAGTCGCCAAGGCCGTGGATGAAATTGCTCGTACCGTCAATCGGGTCGATTATAAACGTGTAGCCGCTGCCGATGCTTCTGCCGTCCTCGCCCTCTTCCTCGGCAAGAAAAACCGCGTCCGGAATAAGCTCATGGAACTTCTCCTCAAGGAACCGCTGCACGGCAACGTCATACTCAGTCACAAAGTTAAACGTGCCGCCCTTTTGGTGGATGAGCTCTTCGGGGCAGCCGCGCGGTGCCTCAAGCATGATCTTGGCGGCTTCGCGGATCACTTCTATTATCTTTAAATTCAGTGGCTTCATAGTTTTTCTAAAGTTCCTTCTTCCATTAACCGGCTGTTTTGTCGGTCAATTGTTAGCAATCACGCCAACGATCCCCTCACCGTGCACCTTTATCTTCACGGGAGGAAGTATTTTCAGCTGCTTAAGTTCGTCAACGGTTTTCGGCTTTTCAGCGATCAGTCTTTCAAGCTCCTCATTGTTGAAAACGTAATACGGCGGAATCTTCATGGCTTTCGCGACCTGTGTCCTGAAAGCGATGAGCCGTTCTCTCAGGTCGGAGGCGTCACTCTCTACGCTTTCACTTCCGCCCGTTCCGTTTTCCTCCGCAGGCTGACTGTCAGGACAGTATTTATCCCTATAAATAGCGTAATAATCCTTGTCCTCATCTTTAGCCGAGCGTCTGAGGTATGCTTCGGCAGTCTTTTTCATCTCTTTTTGATTGTCATAAATATCATCATCTGCACAATGATTGATATCATACTCAATCTGCCTTACAAGCGCATCCGCCCTCAGAATTTTGTACTTCCACTCTTTTGGCGCTTTGCTTGTGTTAAGTATCGTATCCGGATTGGCGGCAACGACCAGAACTCTCCTGTAATGGTAAAAATTGTTAGCCGCCAACATGCCTGAAAGCAAGCCCGTCTGTTCGTCTTCCCAGATTTTTCTGTAAACTTCTCTCTGATCTTCGACCTGAGTCAGCGGAGAGTTCATGCCCTTTTTCACCCTTTTGCCGTTATAGGAATACTCTCTTATGAAGTCCCCTTTTTCGGTAACGGTTATGTTGCCGATCATGTTCTTGCACTCGATAAAATAGGTGAAAACAGGCGTTACAACAATGTAGTCAACCTGCGCCGTCAAATCCTCATAGACGAATCGCACGTCATGCAGCACGTACATGCCGATTGAGGCCTTGCCGAGCCTGTATGCAATCTCTTTCTCTCCTTCGAGACCTTTTTTGACCTTGATCAATTCCTTGGCGATTTCTTCGTTGTCAGGGAATTCAGACGCCAAGCGACTCAAAGCTTCGTGCTGTTTCTGCAACCCGGAGCTTTCTTTAAGAAACACTGTATCCTTAAAACGGTTCATCTCGCTGAACCCGTCAAAAAGATCTCCAAACAGTCCCATCTTGTCGCTCTCAAATCAATAAGGCCCGCCTTGGATTATCCTCAGCGGACCTGAAGTCCTTAAATTAAAGGTCTTTTCCGCAGCACTTTTTGTACTTCTTGCCGCTTCCGCAGGGGCAGGGATCGTTGCGTCCGACCTTGGTGCTGACGGCCTGCATGTCCTTTTTGTATTGGCTTCTTATCTCAAGGCGCTTGTCCGCGTCAAGGATGCCGTCCCACTGCTCGAGCTCGTAGAGCCACGGAGCCTTGGCCTTGCACATATTGTAGTAAAGCTTCTCCCAGACGATGCTGAGGGAAACAGCCGTGTCCTCTTCAACGTTCTCGACGTCGATCTCGGTCTCGAGCGAAGTGTTGATGCCGTCAATGAAAGCCGCAACCTCCTGAGGCTCCAGGTCGTACTTCTCACCAATCTCTTTCACGGTGCCTTCGATCTTCTGCTCTTTGGCTTCAAGGATCTTGGCGTATGCGTTCTCTTCTTTTTTGAAGTAGTCCTTGATGAATGTGTTGATCTGTTCTTTGTTGTAGCGGCTCTCGTCAAGATTTTCCTGCCACTTTGCAAGTAATGCCATGTTTTTATCTCCTTATCTGTCGCCAATGTCACCCGGCGCACATTTCTGATTTCGCAAATTTGTCCTTATTTTGCAAGTTTTCCCTTTTTTCTCGCTGCCTCGTAAATCATGAGCGCGGCTGCGACCGACGCGTTGAGCGATTCGGCACCGCCCGGCATCGGGATTGTAACAAGTCCGCTGCAGGTCTTGAGCATCTCGTCTGAAATACCGTTGGCTTCATTTCCGATAACGATGCAGACCTTTCCATCAAAGCCCTCGTCGATGTAGCTGACGCCTCCCCTCGGATGCGCGGCAATCACCTTGAAGCCCTTTTGCATGAGCACTTTCGAAAGCTCGGGGCCCGCCTCTTTGCACTGCGCGATCGGAATCCTGAAAAGCGAGCCCGACGTAGACCTCACGGTCTTTGGATTGAACACGTCAACGCACCCCTTCGAGCATATCACGCCCGAGAAGCCCGCCGCGTCCGCAGTCCTTAAAATTGTGCCCATATTTCCGGGATTTTGAAGGTTTTCGAGCAGCAGCACGCACTCGCCTTTTCCGACCTCAAACGAAGCCGGCAGCTCAAAGACACCGCCAATGCCCTGCGGCGTCTCGGTGTCGCACACATAGTTAAACGCCTGCGCTGAGAGCTCGATGACGGGTATGCGTTTTGCATTGGCGTGTTTGATGAGAATCTCGCACTCCTCGCCGCCCGCAGCATCAGCGTTGACGACAAGCTGCAAAAGCTTTGCGCCGCAAAGAAGCCCCTCCTTGACGCCGTGGGGGCCCTCCATGAAAAATGAATGAGTCTCCTCGCGGTACTTGCGGAGTTCCAGCTTCTTCAAGCTGCGCACTGTTTCGTTCTTGGTGCTGGTGATAACCATTCCTGCGTGCCTTTTACCTGTTAGAAAACGTTTTGATATAATACAGTTTACAAAAAACGCAGAACGAGCCTTACTTAGTAGAACCGTTCTGCGTATCAGATTTATTAAGCTTTAACCTGAGCTACGAGCTTTGCGAAGCCTTCCTTGTCGTAAACCGCCATGTCTGCGAGAATCTTTCTGTCGAGGGCGATTCCGTTCTTCTTGAGGCCGTTCATGAGGCAGCTGTAGGTTGTGCCGTTCATTCTGGCAGCCGCGTTGATTCTTGTAATCCAGAGCTTTCTGAAGTCTCTCTTCTTGGCTCTTCTGTCGCGGTATGCGTAATTTGCGGACTTGATAACTGCCTGGTTAGCTGTCTTGAAGACTGTGCTCTTTCTGCCAAAGTATCCTTTAGCGAGCTTTATAACTTTCTTACGTCTTGCTCTTGTAGCAACTGAATTTTTAACTCTTCCCATTTCTCAGTACCTCCCAAATCAAGCATACGGCAACATCTTGCGTACGGTTGCAGAATTAGCATCGGCTGCGTAGAGGCTCTCTCTGTGCTGCTTCTTCACTTTTCTGTCTTTTGTGACGAGTCTGTGACGTCTGTAGGCGTGGGTCATTTTGACTTTGCCATTGGCGGTAATTTTGAAACGCTTCTTAGAAGCACTGTGTGTTTTTAACTTTGGCATGGTTAAACATCTTCCTTTCACAATCCGCGCACATTGCCAATGCAGGCACGGACCTTTATTTTAGCCTGTAAGCAGGCGATTTATTTCTTGGGTGAGAACATTACCGACATGCGTTTTCCCTCAAGCTTCGGCTTCTTGTCCATAACTCCGTACTCGGCAATGCCTTCGTAGAATTTGTCAATCAGCTCTTCGCCGGAGGTGGTGTAATTCATTTCTCTCCCGTAGAATTTCACGGTTACTTTTACTTTGTCGCCGTCCTTCAAAAATCCGACCGCGCTCTTGATCTTTACGTTCAGATCGTGATCGCCAATGCCAAGGGACAGACGCACTTCTTTGATATCAACAATCTTCTGGTTTTTGCGGGCATCTTTCTCTTTCTTGTTGAGATCAAAAATGTATTTGTTGTAATCAATCACTTTGCAGACAGGAGGATTGGCCATCGGTGCAATGTTCACAAGGTCAAGGTTTTTATCCTCCGCATACTTCAATGCAGTTTCAATGTCCACAATTCCCGCCATGACGCCTTTTTCATCGATAAGACGCACTTCTTTAGCGGTTATCTCTTCATTAATCGCCAGTTCTTCTTTAGCTATGACGCAACACCTCCGTACTCCGTTAGTTGATAAAAAAATGTGTGCCGTAAAGTCAAATCTGCAGCACACCCTAAATCTCAAGACGTTTATTAACCCGCCCGCGCCTGCGACCAAGGTGAGAAGCTGCACTTCTGCTTTATTGCCGTGTTATGATAAAACAAACGAACCGCCCTGTCAAGCGTTTTTTTCGCCTTTTTTGGGGAAATTTTATAAATTTTCCTAAATTGAGGGCTGTTTGGTCATTTTTTGTTCTTTTTTCCGAGTCCCGCCACCAGGAAGAACACCAGACCGCCCGCATAGCTGAGCGCCGGCGAGAACCATCTGTAGGCCGTGAGCGTGAGCAGGCCCTTCTTCGACACGATCATGACGATCAGTCCGATGACCGTGAAAACTGCCATGAGGCAGAGGAGCGTCTTGGTTATAATCGACGAAATCTTCGTGCTTCCGAGCATGCCGATGATCGCCTCCGTGAGCTTGCAGAGGATGAGCACAATCAGGCCGCAGAATATGAACGAAATCGCGTAGGAGATTGCCGTGTAGAGCGGTTCCTTGCTGAGCGACTCGCCAAGGGCCTGAATGCCCGCGTTCTTCATCACGATCTCAACGATCGGGTAGACAATCTTATAGGCAAGGAAATTGAGCAGCACCGTGTCGATCACGAACACCGCCAGGGTGATAAAGGACCAGGTCTTGAAGGACAACCCGCCAATGGCATTGGCACCTTCACCGTTCTTGTACACGCCAATGAACCCGCTGAGCTTACCCTTGGCGTAGTCCGAGTTGCCGGCAGTCTTTTTCCTGATGAGGTCCTCAAGCTTTTCGGCCTTGACCTTGTCAACCCTCGTCTCAACGACAGATGAGTGCCCGTCGTCGTTTTCCTCTTCGTTTTCGCCTTCCGGCTCGCTTTCGCGGGCCTCCTCAGCGTGCTTTTCCGCACCGACCCACTCCGTCGGAAGGTCGTCCTCGCTCACCGAGCCGTCGCCCTCGTCGTAAAGGGACGCGTGTCTCTCTGAGGCAGGAGCCGCTTCGGCGTATTCGGTTTCGCCCGCGTCTTCAACTTCGTAAGCAGTTTCCGGCTCGTAAGTTTCTTCGTAGGGCTTTTCGGTCTCCGCGGTTTCTTCCGTTTCGGCAGCGGGCTCTTCCACAGCTTCCGCAGGCGCTTCAGCTGTATAAGTTTCTTCTTCAGGCTCCGCGACCTCTTCGTCAGCCTCGCCCGCTTCGTCAGTTTCGCTCCTCTCCGGCAGCGCCTCAGTCTCAGCGGCAGTCTCTCCGCCAAACCCTTTTACGGGCACAAAAATACCCTCGGGCGCGTCCGTGTACGCATCATCGGCGTCATCCGCATCTGCAATCGCTTCGGACGCCGCATCTTCGTTTTCCTGTATTGACAGCTCGCCGCTCTCAAGATCAAAGACAAGATCCACAAACTGCTCGTCTTCTTTGGGCTCGATATCCGGTGCGTTTTCTTTGTTCTTTTTGCCGAAAGCCATGGTTTTCTCCCTTTGTAAGGCCTCTTTCAGATCACGAGGCAAAGCCGGCGGCTCGCCATAAGGGCCGCAGTTTTTATACCACCGCCCGTGATTTTAAACCTTTTGGCTTGAAATTTCAATCACGGCACCCAAAAAACCCAAAAAGAAGACCCCGCACGTTGCTGCGCGCAGGGCCTTGCTCTCATCTATCGCCAAGGGCTTTCGCCCTTTTCAGTTTATTTAGGTGCCACCATTCCGTATCCGCCGTCCTTACGTCTGTAGATGGTGCAGATGTTGTCCTCTTCGGCATTCAGGAAAACGTAAAAATCGTGGCCGAGCGTCTCCATGTTGAGGATAGCCTCTTCGGCGGTCATCGGTTTGAACTCATACCTCTTGACTCTGACCAGTTTGAAGTCATCGTCTGTCGCGTAAGCGTTCTCATCCGCTGCCTCGGGCTCAGCGCTTACCTCAAGCTGCGCGCCCTTTCCTTTGCGGCTGATGATCTTGTCCTTGTGCTTTGTCATTCTGCGCTCAAGAACATCCACTGCATTGTCGAAAGCTGTGTAGAGGCCGTCGTTTGAAGCTGCCTCTGCGCGCATCTGGTATCCGTAGTAAGGGAGTGTGATCTCTGCCTTGAAGCCAAGCTTTGTCTCCGAAATTTTGACTGTGGCATCTACGGAATCATTGCCGAAATAACGTGTGAGTCGCTGGGAGAGCTTTTTCTCCATCGCCTTTCGGTCCTTGTCGTAAACGGTTGCGTCTTTTGTGCTAAATCTGACTGTCATATTATTACCTCCCATCTGATTTCAGTCTTTATTCTTTTCCCGCTGTGTTCACAATCTAAATATACCCTGAGAAGCTGAAAAAATCAATAGCGCCAATGCGTTTCGCGTACAAAAAAAGAGGAGCTTTTTCGGAGCTCCTCGCACGTGTGCGGCGGTTAAACATTGGCGGCAGTTTTTTCGAAGAAAAGCACGGCCTCGCTCTCGGGAACGGGCTTTGAGAAGATGTAGCCCTGGAGGAATTCGACGCCCGCGGACTCGAGTTTTTCCCTGTGCTGAGGTGTTTCGACGCCCTCGACGACCGCCTGCATGCCCAGGTCGTGGATCATCAGGACGGAGTGGTGGAGCAGCTTGTCGGATTTTTCGTTCTTGTCGGCGCCCCAAAGGATTGACTTGTCGATTTTGATCACGTCGAACGGGAACTGCATGACGTAGGCGTTGTTCGCGTAGCCCGTGCCGTAATCGTCAAGGGCAAGCAGGTAGCCCCTTTTGCGAAGTTCCTCGATCACGCTGCCCATCTTAAACAGGGAGGATGACAGGGCCGATTCGGTGATTTCAAGGCAGATCTGCTCGGGCTTGACGTCGTACTTGGCGATAATCTTATCCCAGCGCTCGGGAAGCTCCCTGTCGACGCACTGGACGGCTGAGATGTTGACGTCAACCGACGTGAGCCCTATGTCGCCTTCGCGGTGTCTGCTCAGGAAGCGGCAGACCTCTTCGAAAACGAAATCGCCAATCTCCTTCATGAGGCCCCGCTTCTCGGCAAGGGGTATGAAAAACTCCGGCGAGATCATTCCGAGCTCAGGGTCAAAGAGCCTCAGGAGTGCCTCGGCTGTGTGGATGCGGTTCTGGTTTGTGTCGTAAATCGGCTGGTAGTAGACCATCAGCCCGTTTGTCTTGATCGCGTTCCGCAGGACAAACTCGACCTTGGCCTCGTAGGCTTCCTTGGCGGTTTCGTTGATGCGCATGATCTGCGAGCCGTTCCGCTCGGGAACAATCTCCTCTTCCATGACGTAGACGAACTGCTCGATTGACGCGAGCTTGTCGGGTATGCTTCCGATGAGAATCACAGAGGGCAGATCGATGCTCCCGCCGTCGTATTCCCAGTAGCCCGAGAACCTTTCCTTGATCTGTGAGGCGATGCCGTAGAGGTCTGTGTCATTGGCGGTAGGGGCGAGCACGGCGTAGTTATTGCAGCTGACCTCGTACATCTGCCAGTGCGGCGGAAGGATCCTCAGGATGAAGTTTCCCATGTCGCGATTGATTTTGTCGACCGCATTGCCGCCAATGGCAACCGCAACGTTTTGCGTCGACGGCACCTTGACGAATATGACGCCCGCCTTATCGCCAATGTCATAAGCCTGCTTCGCGTCGTGGTAGAGCGCGTATTTGTTGTAAAAACCGCTTTCGGGCGACCTGACGGCCTCCTCGTTGTCGATCGTAAGAGCAGCGCCGAGCAGACCGAGCGCCTGGAAAAACAGCGCCCACTTGAGCATGGGATAGAAGCTCTGCACCACGACGGGCACGAGACTGAGCAGCGTAAAACAGTAAAAAGCCGCCTTGATCTTCAGTTTCAGCGCCTTCCTGTAGCGTATAACGATGAACACGCCAATGAGCACGTACAGCGCTGTCAGAACGTAGAACGCGTTAAACAGCGGTCCGTGCTTGTAGGTCGTGCCGTCGGCGTAATAGTAGACGAGGCGCCTTGCCGGCATGATCAGCATCCAGCCTATCATGATAATCTCGGGGATCATAATGAGGACTGTCGTGATTTTTTTGTACCTTCTCTGGAGGTTCAGAAGCGAGCCGACGTAGCATGCGTAGAGCCACGGAAGCGTGTTGCGCACCGTGAGGAACACCATTGTCGATACGTCGGAAGTTACGCGGTCGAAAAGCTGCGGATTGTTCTGCATCAGGATGCCCGGAATGTCCGAAATCGAGGAAATCACCATCGCGACGGCCATCGCCAGGAACCACCTGTTTTTGGTCTGCTTAAGGTCCTTATGCATCAGCGTGTCCAGCACGAGGATGCACGCGAGACACAATGCGCAGATATCAAATTGCCAAAAGTATGTCATTGGTTATCTCCCTGTGTCATTGCGGGCTTCATTCGGAGGATCCTGTGAGGATTACCGTCGTGCTGCCGCTTGATTTGCGGATGTCCTTGTCAACGTACATCTTCTGGTCGGCGCGCTGGATGCAGTTCTTGAACGAATCACTCTCATTGAGGATCTCGTCGTAGCCTGCGCCGATGGAAATGATGTAGGGCGTCTTGCTGTCAACGCACTCGTTTGAAATCCTGCTTCTGAGCTCCTCGATGAGTTTTTCGAGGCTGTCCGTGCTCTCGGATTTTACTATCATGATAAATTCGTCGCCGCCGTACCTGCCGAGGAACATGATCGTGTTCTTGGCCTTGGCGACCGATTTGAGCGCCTTGGCGATAATCGTGAGAGCTCTGTCGCCCTCCGCGTGGCCGAAGGTGTCGTTGATGAGTTTGAAGCTGTTGATGTCCATCATGATGACGTACGTGCGGCTGTCGTCAACGTGACCGTCATTGCTCTGCGCGATGAAACGCGTGAGCGCACCCCTGTTGTTGAGCCCCGTGAGCGAGTCAACCGAAATCTCGGTCTGCATGAGCTGGACGTGGAACGACACCATGAGAATCGTGGACGCAAAGCAGAAAATGCACAGCTTTGGCAGGATGAGAACCTGTACCATGCCGCCAAGGAGCACGAGGAGCGGGAAAACACCTACCCCGAGGTGCTTTTTTCTGTCGACTGAGTTTACGTCGTTTTTTACCTTCTTTACCGCGTAAAGCAGGGACGCGACTATGTTGATTGAAGGCACGATGATGAGCATGAGATAGTAGACGATCGTCGGGTTAGTATCGCTTCCGATCATGATGTCCTGTTTGATCAGGAAAAGCGCGACCATCACGACAAGCGAGGCGACGAACGGTATGCTGAACAGGAACTTTTTGGACGCTTTGTTTCTGTCGGGGATGAGGAGGGAGGCCTTGGCGTATTCGAGCCAGGAGTGGGTGATTGCAGCCATGCATATGAAATTGGCAAGGTTTGCAAGCGCAACAGTATAGACGGTCTTCGGAAGGAAGCCGTCAAGGATCATCGCCCAGACGATGTCGATGCTGAAATATATGATAAACGTGACCAGCGCGCGGTCATACTTGATCTGTTTCTCCTGCCTGTTTACGTTGAGCAGGTCGTGAATGAGTATAATGCCGAATATGATGATGCAGACAACGTTCGATTCTGTGTAGTATTGCAAGTAATCCGACAATCCGCATTCTCCTTTCTTTCAGCTCGTCATATTTCGGGCGCCAAGCTGTTTCTTTGCTATTCAGCTGTTCAAATAACCAATATGATTCACCCGTCCCCTGCGCTTTTCGTCATGTTTCTGACCATGCACATCTTGCGGTTACGAAAAATCAAATGGGTTTACTCGGTTACTTTCCTCACAAAAATTATATAATATCGGCTTAAATTAAGCAACAAAACAAAATATTTGATGCCCGAAAACATGTTTTGGCTGCATTTTCAGTGAAACCGCCAATGAAAAAGCGCGGGGAAGCGTTTTGTTTCCGCTTCCCCGCCTGACTCATATTTTATCCTTCCGCATCCTTCTTGCGGTCTTTGCCCCACCAGCCCGGCAGGAGCTCCTTCAGCGTGACCGTTTCGCGCTTTTCGTAGTCGACCATGAACTCCATGTTCTCGTTGGCTTCATTCAGCTCGTAGAAGAACTCGCGGCATGCACCGCACGGCATGCCGCTTCCGCCGCCGTTTGGCGCGCTGTCGCGGAAAGCGATTATCCGTTTGACCTTTGTCTGGCCGCTGCTTGCGTACATATTGAGCGCCGCAACCCTTTCGGCGCACAGGTTCATTACGCCGCAGCAGCTCTCAATGCAGAACCCGGTGTAAATCTCGCCGTTTTCCGCTTCCAGCGCGCAGACAACGTGGTGCGCATAGACAAACGGCGATACCTCCTCCGGGTGGTACTGTTCTTTTGCCTTTTCATACAGTTTTTCCCATATATCCATACTGTTTTCCCGTTTCACGTTTCCTTTTCGAGAAGCACCAGGTACTCCACGTTCCCGTCGCCGCCCGTTATAGGCGATTCGACGGCAGGCTTTGAGGCCCTGAAGCCGAGCGCCTCGGCTGCTTCGATTATGACGGCAACGGATTTTTCCCTTGCCGATTTGTCTTTCACGACACCCTTCTTGCCGACCTTGGCGCGTCCCACCTCAAACTGGGGCTTGATAAGGAAAATGCCCTTTGAGCTGCTTTTCATGAGCCTTCCGGCCGCCGGAAGTATCTCTTTCAGCGAGATGAAGGAGCAGTCGCACGTTAAAATATCAAATAAGCCTGTTGTTTCCGGGTCGAGCGATCTCACGTCTGTCTTTTCAAGGCTCGTCACCCGCCTGTCGCTTTTCAGGGACGGGTCAAGTTGGTCGCGTCCCACGTCAACCGCAAGCACGTTTGCGGCGCCTCTTTCGAGAAGCACCTGGGTGAAGCCGCCTGTCGAGGCGCCGACGTCTATTGCCGTCTTACCTTCAACGTCTACGCCAAAGTGATCCAGCGCAAACTCAAGCTTGAGGCCGCCCCTTGAGACGTACTTCAGCGGGTCGGGGAGGCAGGCGATCTCATCTGCGTCGGAAACTTCGGCGGAGCACCTTGTTTCGGTCCTGCCGTTAACCTTGACGCAGCCGGCCTTGACGGCTCTTTCGGCCCTCGTGCGGCTTGCGTATTTTCCGTTTTCGGTGAGATACAGGTCGAGCCTCATTGGCGGTTTTTCCCTCGTTTTAGGTGTTTTTTAACATGTCAATGCAGACGCCGGCAATGTTTTCGCCGCTGATTCCGCACGCCCTGAGCTGGTTCATCACCGAGTCGTTCGGGATGAGGTCGTTCGGGAGCGAGAAGCAGGCGGTTTTCACGTCAATGCCGCGGGTCGCAAGAAGCACCCTGACTTTTTCGGAAAATCCACCGTCTTTTACGGCATCTTCGCAGGTAGCGATGACCTTGGCGGTTTTCGCAAGTGATGCAATCGAATCCTCGTCGAGCGGTTTGAAGAACGCGGCGTCAAAAACAACGGTTCCGACACCTTTTGAATCAAGAATTTTGGCTGCCCTGAAGGCCTCCTCGAGGACCTCGCCAACGGAGAAAATGACCGCATCGGGCTTTCCGCCGCAGTTGTCAAAGCAGACGGCGCCCTTTCCGTAGCGGAGCTCGCTCTTAATGTACTGCGGGTCGTCCTCAAACGTAAAACGGTCCTTCGCGGGGTACCTGATCACAAAAAGCCTTTTGTCGGCGGGAATTTCGGAGTCTTTGTCGTAGACCCTGACGGCCATACGGAGCATGCTGTCAAGCTGCCTTGCCGATGACGGGGCCGCGATTGTAGTGAACGGAATGCCGCCAATGTAGGCAAAATCATATATTCCGTGGTGCGTTTCGCCGTCGTAGCCGCAGACGCCCGCGCGGTCAACGCCTATGACCATCGGCAGCTTCTGGAGCGCAACGTCGTGGAGCAGCTGGTCGTAAGCCCTCTGCAGGAAAGTCGAATAAATTACGGTTACGGGCTTTTCCCCGGCAAGCACAAGACCCGCCGCCATCGTGATAGCGTGCGGCTCGGCGATGCCTACGTCAAGTAGCCTGCCCGGGAACCTCTCAGAGAACTCCTGAAGGCCCGTTCCGATAGACATGGCGGCCGTCACGGCAATTATGTTCTCATCCTTCTCCGCGATGTCGCAGAGAGTTCTGCTGAACACCTTTGAAAGAGAGCTTCCGCCGCCGCAGGGTATCTCGCCGGTCTCCGGATCAAAGCCGGGAACGCCGTGGAAGACCTCCGGATTTGCGCGCGCGGGCTCGTAGCCGTGGCCTTTTTCGGTCTGGACGTGGACGAGGACGGGGCCGTCGATTTCATTGGCGCGTTCGAATATCATCTTGAGCGCATATACGTCGTGGCCGTTGACCGGTCCCAGGTAGTAAAGTCCTAAATTTTCGAAGAATTTGCCTTCTACGACCCAGTGCTTCGCGCGGTTTTTCATTCTCGTGAGAAGCCTTGTGAGCGGTTTTCCGATGCCCGGAATCTTGCTAAGGAAGCGCCTCAGCCTTCTCTTGGCCCTGAGATAGGAGTGTTTTTTGCGGATCCTTCCGAGGTATCTTGACATGCCGCCGACGTTCCTGTCGATGGACATGCCGTTGTCGTTAAGGACCACGATGACCTTGCTTTTGGACTGGGCAATGTCGTTCAGCGCCTCGTAAGCCATACCGCCCGTGAGCGCTCCGTCGCCGATGACGGCAATGACGCGCCTCTTGTCGCCGCGCAGTGCATAACCCCTCGCGTAACCGATGGCGGCTGAAACCGACGTCGAGCTGTGACCCGTGTTAAATGCGTCCGCGTCGCTCTCGGCAAGCTTCGGAAAGCCCGCAGTTCCCTCGGGTCTTCTCAGATGATCCATGCCCGCGTCGCGGCCGGTAAGTATTTTGTGGACGTAGCTCTGGTGGCCGACGTCCCATATGATTCTGTCCTCGTGCGGATTGTATATCGAATACAGCGCGACCGTGAGCTCGACAACGCCGAGATTGGACGCAAGATGCCCGCCGTTTTCGGCAACAGTCTCAATGAGACGCTGCCTGAGCGCGGCGCAGAGATCCGCTGTTTCTTTCTCGTTCATTGCCGCAAGGTCATCCGGCAGCGAGGGCATTTTTTCAAAAAGCATTTTGACCTCTTTTTAGCGTAAAAAAGCCTTTCGGCCCTTTTATCTTTCCTTTGTAATATCAGGCCTTTGACGTTAAGCTGTAACGCCAAGGCAAAAAAGCTTCAAAGCCGTAACTATAAGGCGCGTCACATGCCCCCGGCAGCAGCTTTCAAACCGCTCCGGCGACAGCTCATGCGCCTCTTCTGCCCGTTGTTAGGGAACCTTCTCAGTTTCCGGCAAGCTTCTTAATGACTTCTTCGTATCTTGCAAGCTCCGACTCGCAGTACTTCACGAGCTTTGCGCCCTCTTCGTAGGCCTTGACGGACTCCTCAAGGGTGAGCTTTCCGCTCTCCATCTTCGAAACAATCTGCTCGAGCCTTGCGTATGCTTCCTCGAAGGTCTGTTCCTTTCCGTTTTCAGGAGCTTTTTCCTCTAAATTTTCCACAATTTCCATATCGCCGATACAATCCGTTCTTTTTAAATTAATGCCTTGAAAGCACCTTTGATAGTCGGAAGTTTACCACTTTCCGGCCCCTTTTTCCACCGTTTAAGGATTCGTCAAGACTTCGGGGGCGTCGTCGGTCTTTGGCCTTGGCGGTTTCGGACCGAAAAACTGGTAGTAGTCGCACCTGATTCCGCCGTTGTAAATCTTGCGTTTTTTGTCCGCGGGCCTGCCGTAGAGCTTTTCGAAAGACTCGCACGAGGTGATGACGTACACCGACCAGGTTTTGAATATTTCCGGAAAATGTTTTCCCATGCCGCGGTAGATTTCCTCCGCCTCCTGCTTTTCAAGGAGCCTCTCGCCGTAGGGCGGGTTGGTTATAATGAAGCCGTACTCGTGGCGCGAGCCCGTCTCCGCAAAATCTATTTTCTGGAAATGTATGTGACCCTTGACTCCCGCAAGCTCCGCGTGTTTCTCGGCAAGCTTCAGCTGGAAATAGTCAATGTCCGAGCAGTAAATCCTAAGGTGCGGCTCGCGGTTGATGGCCTTGATGGCAGCCACGCGCTCCTCCTCCCAGATTTCCGGGCAGAAGCCCTGCCACTTTTCGGCGTCAAACTCAGCTTTAAGACCGGGCGCGATGTTCATGCCTATCATTGCAGCTTCAATTCCGAACGTTCCGGTGCCGCAGAACGGGTCAAGAAGAGGTCTGTCCGGCCGCCAACGGCTCACCATGATGAGTCCTGCCGCCAATGTCTCCTTGATCGGCGACTTGCCGACTTCCTGCCTGTAGCCTCTCCTGTTGAGACCGTGCCCCGACGTGTCGACCGTAACTGTCGCCCTGTCCTCAAGAAACGCGATCTCGATCATATACCTCGGGCCCGTCTCCTCCAGCCACTCGCAGCCGTAAGCCTGCTTCAGCCTCTCGACAATCGCCTTCTTCGAAATCGCCTGAATGTCCCTCAGACTGTAGATTTTGGACTTTACCGAGCGCGCGTTGACGATAAATTTGGCGTCAACGGGAAGAAGCTTCTCCCACGCGATCCTTTTGACACCCTGAAAAAGCTCCTCGAAGCTTAGAGCCTTGAATTCGCCCATATTTAGGAGAATTCTGTCGGCCGTGCGAAGCCAGAGATTTGCCTTGGCGAGTGTCCTGATGTCGCCCTTGAAGTAAATTCTTCCGTTTATCGTGTTGTGCGCGGTGACGCCAAGGTCGGTAAGCTCCCTCGCAAGGACCGCCTCCAGACCGAACGTCGTAGTCGCTATAAGATTCAGTTCTTCCATATCGCCAATGTGCTCCGCCGTCTCATTTCTCCCCGCTTTCGGCAAGCGCCTCCATCTCCGGAAGCGCGTCCCTGTAGGTCTTTTCATCGAATGTTTTCCAGCGCGAAACGTACTCGGGGGTGCTGAAAAATACAAGTTTTGCGTCCCTGACCGGGTGCCTGACCTCGACCACGGACGACCACAAACCGAGGAAATTGTCGTCAATCCTGCCCGCTCCGTATTTCGTGTCGCCGGCAAGCGGATGGCCCGCGTTTGCAAGCTGCGCCCTTATCTGGTGCGTCCTGCCGGTTATCGGGGACGCCGCGATGAGCGAATATTTTCCGGAAATCGCAAGTGTTTTTATGAGCAGTCTGCTCTCTTTTCCGTTCTTTGAAATCCTGACCGTGTTGGTTTTTTCGTCCTTTTCGAGCCTGTCGGTGAGAATCGTTGGCGTCTTCACGTCAAAAACTCCCTCGGCAAGCGCAAAATAGCACTTTTTGAACCTGTTTTCCCTCAGTTCAAGCGAAAGTCTCGCCGCGCCCTTGGAGGTCTTGGCGAAAACCATCGTGCCGCCCGTGTTTCTGTCGAGTCTGTGGACAAGGCCCGCAAACGCCGCCCCGGGCTTACCCTTTCGCACGGCAAGGTCATTCTTCAGGATGCTCAGCATGTCGTCGGCGTCGCTCGCGTCACTCTGCGAGAGTATTCCTGCGGGCTTTACAACGCAAATCACATGATTGTCCTCGTAAATCACGCGGACATTGCCGTTTTCGTATATGATCTGATCGTAAAGTTCTTTTTCCATACAAAAGATTTGCGCCCTCAGCGCTCCCATCTGGCCGTCGCGCCGCAGGGAAGAAGCAGTCCGCCCTCTGTGCCTCTCAGGCAAAGGTCTCCTGCGACCACGCTGCCGCCAAACTTCTTTTTCAGTATCACGGAGAGCATGTTTTCGGTGACAACGGGTGAAAAGCCCGTCGTGTATGAGTTGAGGATGAAGAAAAGCGCCTTGTCGGAGAGAAGCCCCGCGCACGTTTCGACAAACTCGTATATGTTGTCCTCAAGCTTCCAGACCTCACCGCCGGGTCCGCGCCCGTATGACGGAGGGTCCATGATGATGCCCTCGTAGGTGTTGCCCCTGCGGAGCTCGCGCGCCACAAACTTGAACGCGTCGTCAACAAGGTACCTGACCTCCGCGTTCGCAAGACCGCTGAGTTCAACGTTTTCGCGGGCGCGTGTGACCATGCCCTTTGCGGCGTCAACGTGGCAGACTTTTGCGCCCGCGGCTGCGCATGCGACGGTCGCGGCGCCCGTATAGCCAAACAGATTCAGCACCCTCGGGGCGCCGCTGCCTGCTTTAACCGAGGAAGAAATAAGCTCCCTGCAGTAGTCCCAGTTGGCGGCCTGCTCGGGGAAAAGGCCCGTGTGCTTGAAGCCCGTCGGCTCGACGTAGAACTTCAGGTCGCCGTAGGAGATTGTCCATTTTTCCGGTATTTTGCGGATATATTCCCATGAGCCGCCGCCGCTCTTTGATCTGTGGTAGACCGCGGCGGCCTTGTCCCAGACCTTTTTTGACTGCGGCTTCCAGATTGCCTGCGGATCGGGGCGCGCAAGAATAACGTCGCCCCAGCGCTCAAGCTTCATGCCGTCGCCGCTGTCGATAAGCTCATAGTCAACCCATTTGTCAGCTATAAAAACCATACGGACCCTCCCTTTCACGGTGTCCCTGCGTCAAAAACAAATAAATCAGCGGCAACCGCCCTCCGCGGTCATGCGGGAAAAGGCTTTTGCCGCTATACTGCCCGTCATATGCGGGTCTCTTTATTCCACTCTTTACAGGAATTCCTCAGCCGGTATTATTCGGTGATGATGGAAACCTGCTTTTTGTCCCTGCCCAGGCGAGTGAAAGAAACTTTTCCGTCCTTAAGCGCATAAAGCGTGTAGTCTGTACCGCAGCCTACGTTTGCGCCGGGATGGATTTTTGTTCCTCTCTGTCTCACAATAATGTTTCCGGCAAGAACAAACTGACCGTCTGCTCTCTTTGCGCCAAGACGCTTCGATTCTGAATCTCTGCCGTTCTTTGTGCTGCCGAGACCTTTTTTATGAGCGAACAATTGCAAATTAAATTTAATCATTTAATCGCACCTCCTCTTCGTGCACAACCAAGTGTCTGTTATTGACACTTGCGCGAATCTGTTGAAGCCCTAAAACCATCGCATCGAACACAGGGATCAGCTTTTGTCTTGCCTCAGCGCTTATTTCCGGACATTTCCATTCAAGGAAACCGTCATTTTCGCTGTAGCAGACCTTCTCCGGTAGGTTTTCGGGATTGTAAAGTGATTCTGCGTAACCCACTGCCGTAAACAGAACCGCCGTCACCGCTGAGCAGACAATATCTTTACCTGCTTTCGCGTACCCCGCATGCCCCCTGGCCTCGAAACGCTCCACCAGTCCATCAGGAGCCCTGTGAATTTTGACTTCAACCATAAATCGAATTAAGCGTTGATGGCTTCGATAACAACCTTCGTGTAAGGCTGTCTGTGTCCCTGCCTTTTACGGTAGCCTTTTTTAGCCTTATGCTTAATAATTCTGATCTTCTTTCCTTTTCCCTGCTTAACGATTTTTCCGCTGACAGTTGCACCCTCAACGTAAGGGGTACCGAAAACTGACTCTGCATCGCCAATAGCAAGAACTTTGTCGAACGTCACTACGTCATCGGCAGCACCCTCAAGTTTCTCAATGAAAATCTCGTCGCCAACCGATACTCTGTACTGCTTGCCGCCCGTCAGAATAACTGCATACTTCTCCATTAAAACACCTCCCAAAAAATAGTCCGAACGAATTCGGCTTTCAGGTCACGCCTTCCCGCACCGCCAATGGAGAGCGGCACTTGCATAAGGCACGGGATTACCGGAATCCCGATTTAGGGGCCTCGCCAGAGCGGATCGCCGTTCAGTATAACATATTTAAAAGAACCGTGTCAACAGTTTTTTCACGCCTGTCAACACGGTTTTTACCTTTATTTAGCGATTTTATTCGTTGCCTTATCCTTTACTATATAGACCGAAAATACGGTCATCAATGTCCGTCCCCTCTTTGTAAGACGATTATCTATAACTATTCTTTAATGAGTTTCGAGATAAACGCAGCTGAATTAATTGTCACAAAATCGCAGGTATCAGAACTTAAACTTGAGTAAAAATTGATGTTGATAATCGTTTGATTATCAAAACTATACTCAATCGTTAAAAGTCCGTCACTCAATAACTTGTAAATCATTCGTCGGTTTTCTAACGCTTTTTCATCTACAGGTTCATCGGCGTTCTTTGCTTTGCTGTACTCTTTGAAAGCTGCTCCGGACATCTCTGATCTTTGCAAATCATAGCAAATACTTCCGTCAATTGCGGACAAAGCAGAAACCGGATCCCCTTTTTTTATACTCTGATAATCTGCATAGGAATACTTCTTGCCGGGGTCTATGCAATAAGCTTCTCCCGTTTTTTCCCATAACAGCATATCCTCGCCGGCTGACAGATCATCCTCATTTCGCGCAAAGAGTATTGTCATCAATGCTTCGGGACCGCTTTCCTCCTTAATTTTGAAAACAGCTGCAATTTGATTACTGTCTATCTTGTACAAACTGTAACCCTCATATTTTGCAGTCTCTTTTAACCACTGTAAATTATCGCCAATAGAACCTCTTCCCTTAAGGTTTACATATCGACTGCCTGCAAACGAGTTTAACCCCTTTGGGTCGTATGTCGGCATATCCTTGAAAGAGATTACCGATAATTCTTCGATATTTCCACCGGGTAAATCTTCCCCGGAAGGCGTCTCTTTCGTCTTGTCGTCTCCCGGCAAAGTTGTTCCTTTGTTACAGGCGATTACAACTATTGTCGTTAGAATTATCAAAACCAGTATTCCTAATTTAACCGCTATATTCTTTTTCATTTTGTATCCTCCTATTATTCAGTTATGATGTACGAGTAAATGAGACCATCATAGTGATTTGTAATGTCACCACAATCCCATCCAGTCGTGTTAGGTGAAAATGGTGTTATTCCTTCATCTAAAGGATCTTCTTCCGTGAGACCATGCTTATTTGACCAAGCCCCACTAAAGGTTTGATACCAAAAATGGTAGTCGTAGAAAATCCCATAACCTAATAAATAGCGTATTCCAGTCCTAAGAACAACTCTATATTGATTTTCAAGGAGCGGGTTATTCTCACCATTGCCTGAAAAATCTTCTTCATAAACCCAGTTATAACCCATATTCGTCAACCACTCTTCGAAATCAGCTTTTGTATAAAGCGATACGGCATTCTTCACATTGCTATCAATGGAAGAAATCGTTTTGATATAGCTGTATGTTCTATGATTCCAGCTATCTAATTCATCTAAAATACCATCGTTATTGATATCGTCTTCTACCCCATCACAATTATAATCAACATGCCATGGTTTATCGTTTCTCATCATAGCATAACCCTGGCAATTAATAACTGATCTTTCACCGTCAGTCAATACTCGATGAACCTTACTTCCATAAATAGTTGTCGCATCGACAAATAGCCATTCATCTTTATATTCATTGTTGTTCACATAAGGCATATTTACTATAGCATTATCGTTTGACGAATTTGCTCCAATTACATAGCCATAGGATAAATTGCCCTTTGCGTACAACCTATATGCGCCAGAAGGAGTTTTTGAAATATACCATTTTGATGCGTCGTTTAAAGTGGAATACTGCCTTGTGATGGCTGTTGTACTGTTAAGGATTTCCACCCCAAGATACTTATTGCTAAATTTGTTTTTTATAGAATAAAGACCGTTTCTAAGATATTCTATATCCCATCTTTGGCTATTATCGCCTATAAAAGAATTTCGAATAACCTCGTTCCCTGTAGAAAAACCTGTTGTCTCTACATATTGATCAAAACTTTTGCTCTTTAAATAGTAAGTATCATTTGGTATTTTGACATAAACCGAGCATGTAGCAGAATATTCCACTCCTTCTATATAAACTTTTGCAGCAACCGTAGCGGGATACGCATTTGCCTTTATGGCCATAACAACACCATTGTTGTTCACCGTTGCAACAGCAGGGTTGTTGCTTTCCCAAATAATCGTAGCACCTGGAGGAAGAAGCACCGCATTAAGTGCATATGATTCTCCTTCGTTGATACTAATCGACTGTTCGAGGAAAATTTGAGGAATGTAATCTATCTGAATATATGGTCTTCTTGTGTCTGTGATACTTTCGGAAGAGTCAAAAGCTTTATTCTTTGCCTCATCCGTTTCATTCAAACTTTTTAGCATAAAGCCAAGAGAAATGTCTGACAAATTTTGCTTCCAGTCCCAAACAAGGCTTGTTATGTCATACTCCGCAAAAGTGGAAGCACTAGGATTTTGGGAATCTATCAACACATAATTTCCATTAGGATTTGTATTATTCCACGTAGCAGTACTTTCAGACCATGCAGTACCGGTGT
>Ga0310696_10002281_pt1 | contig 25746 bp, 17 predicted proteins | sample AusTroGonzalo_MG_4_FD_203885 | JGI IMG/M metagenome (GOLD analysis project Ga0310696, IMG submission 203885) | Bovine rumen microbial communities from tropical cattle in Woodstock, Queensland, Australia - Gonzalo_02 (v2) (version 2) | ecosystem: Host-associated > Mammals > Digestive system >...
CGACTTCACCGATGAAACCGTCCTTCCGAACAACAACTTCCGTATTTCAATCCGTCCCAAAATCAAGCAGAGGCTTGCCGAAAACCTCACCCTGTTGAACCTCACCTTTTATCAGCCTTCGGTGCTCGATTTTGGCGACTACATCATCCATAGCACGACGAAACTACAGACAAAACTCACGAAAAAGCTGTTCCTTGACTTTTCGTTCGCCTACGAATACCGCAGCCGTGTCCCTTCCGAAAAATACAAGAAGCACGACTTCATGACGGAGATTTCGCTGAGATTGAAGTTTTAGCGCATTTTTTATCAAGCAATCGAAAAAAAGTCTTATTTTTGCCGCCGATACCAATAGGGGTGCCTTTCCTATGTAAGTAGGATGAAAGACAGGCTGAGATCAAACCCTTTGCACCTGATACGGATAATGCCGACACAGGGAATCGAGTTCCTCATCATTCCTCTATTGATTTATTGAATTACTAATCATTAAATCAACGAGTTATGCTCAAAAAACAACATCTTCTCCTCTCCATCGCCACTTTGCTGACGATGAGCCTTCATGCACAGTTCACCATTTCGGGAACGGTATTCGACTCTGACAGCATTCCGTTTCCTTTTGCGGATGTCACACTTGAACCCATTGGGATAAATACCAGAGCCAATTTCGACGGCCTGTATTCCATAAAGGATGTAAAGTCAGGACGTTACTCCATTACAGCTTCATGCGGCCAATGCGAACCGGACACTAAAACCATTGTAATTGAAGACAATGTGACGGTTAATTTTAGTTTGAAGCTAAAACCGCATACCGATAACCAGGAAATAGTGACAGAAATACCAGTTATTCGAATCCCTAAAGAATCCTCATTTGATACACTTAAAATACACGAATTAAACGAGGTGGTAGTCAGCAGCGTGCGCGTACAGAAAAACGCGCCTTTTGCCGTCACCAACATCGACAAGCAAGAACTTGGTGAGTTTTCAAAAACAGGTCAGGAACTGCCTTTCCTGTTTGCCAAAACGCCTGGCATCCTTGCTTGGAGTGAGAACGGCGTAGGCACTGGTACCTCTTACATGCGCATCCGTGGTGCCGGCGACTCGCGCATCAATGTCACCTTGGACGGTGTGTCACTCAACTCGCCCGAAGACCAATGCGTGTTTTGGGCCAACATGAATAGTTACGGCTCATTATTAAGCTCGGTACAAATCCAACGCGGCGTGGGCACTTCCACCAACGGCGACGGTGCTTTTGGTGGTACGGTGGCATTGTCTTCGGCAACGCCGTCATCAGTGCCAAGTGCCGAAATCACAGGCTCATACGGCTCGTTTAACACGCTTAACTTCGGCGCGAAAGCCTCAACTGGACTTTTGTGGAACCACCTCATCATTGACGGAGCCTACCACGAGACCCACACCAACGGTTTCATCCACGGCACCAAAGGCCGCAGCGGCAGCTATTACGGTGGCATCACCTATATCAACAACAACTTCCAACTCCGTTACAAAAACATCGGCAATTTTGAGAGGACTGGTCAGGCCTGGAACGGCGTAACGGCGGGCAACAACGACATGAGCCTCATGGACGGTACCTACGGCATCCATACAGGCATCAAGACCTACGCCGATATGTATAGAGTGGGATTAGGGCAGTACAACTCGCTTTACGAATACCTTGTTACCGACGAGGATGGCAACTTCGTCAAAGACGAAAACGGCAACTACCTCACCCAACGTTACCAAATGAACGACGGCATCTACTGGGACCGCACCACCGACAATTTCTGGCAGAACCACAACATCCTCTCTGCCGCTTGGGACATCAACGAGCACTGGAAAACCTCGGCCACCTTGCACTATACTTACGGCTACGGCTACTATGAGGAGTTCCGTCCCAACAATAAACTCTCGAAATTCGGTTTGACCTACACCTATCCTGATGGAAGCATTGTGAAAAGGACCGATTTTGTCCGCAAGAAAGGCCTCACACAGCATACCTTCGGCATGATTTGGAACACCAATTACAAAAACGAGCGATGGGATGTCATAGGCGGTATTTCCATGCAAGGTTTCTTGGGGAACCATTTCGGATACCTTACCTATATTGCCAATAATGATGTTGCCCAAAAGTATTTATACAACGGCGACTATAAATACTATGACTCCGATGCCGTCAAAATGGATGGTAGTGCCTTTGTCAAAGCGGCCTTCAACCTCAGCGAACAATGGACGATTTTTGGCGACCTGCAATACCGTTACGTGACCTATAAAACCACTGGCATCAACGATAAATTTTATGATGACGAGAGCGGCTATTACAACCAATCGCTCAACATCTTTGAAACCTACCCCTTCTTCAACCCCAAGGGCGGCATCTCCTGGAATCTGAACAACCATCATGCCTACGCTTCCGTGGCCATGAGCCACCGCGAGCCAGAGCGCAACAACTTCACCGACAACGGCTCCTACCCTGCTCCAGTCCCCGAAATGCTCCTCGATTATGAGTTGGGTTACAACTACAACGGCAACATCTGGCAAGCCGGCGCCAACCTTTATTATATGGACTACACCAACCAGTTTGTGCAGACGGGCGCAGTAAGCGACATCGGCGAGGCTCTGACCACCAACATCAAGGATTCGTACCGCATGGGAGTGGAATTGCAAGCGGGTGTCAACGCCACGAAATGGCTGACCATCGAGGCCAATGCCGCTTTGAGCCAAAACAAAATCAAGGACTTCGACGAGGTGGTGGAGAATTGGGACGATTGGGAAGGCAACACCGATGCCAACGGCAACGCCTACGATGGTGATGGCTACAACGTCATTCACTACGACAATTCGACCCTTGCCTTCTCGCCATCGGCCATCCTCAACGGCTTCATCTCCTTCCATCATAAGGGTTTTGAGGCTGTTTGGCACACAAACTACGTCTCAAGGATGTATCTCGACAATACCGAGAACCTCGACCGCTCGCTACCAGCCTACAGTACCTCGAACGTTAGCCTTGGCTACACCCTCAAGTTCAAAAAGGCCGTCAAGGAGGCTGTTTTCAAGGTGAATTTCAACAACATCTTCAACAAACGTTACGCTGCTAACGGTTGGGTCTATTCAGCCATCTATGAGAGCGGCGGTCACCCGAACGACAACCGCTACTACCAAATCGGTTTCATCCCAATGGCAGGATTCACTGTAATGGGAAATTTGACGTTGAGGTTTTAATTGATGGTTAGAACTTAATACGCTCCAACACAACAGCCGAAGTAAGATTCTAAAGAGTTAGCTTGGTTATAAAATTGGAAAAGCCTCTCAAAATTTTGGGAGGCTTTTTTTGTTTTCATTCAAAAATAATCGCTAATTTTGTCACAAATTATTCCAACATGCAAAAACTCATTGCCCCTTCCCTACTGTCCGCCGACTTCCTCAACTTGGAACGCGACATCGAGATGGTGAACCGCAGCGAAGCCGACTGGTTCCACTGCGACGTGATGGACGGCCGTTTCGTGCCCAACATCTCCTTCGGCATCCCTATCGTCCAAGCGATTAAGAAGAAAGCCCAAAAGCCCCTCGATGTCCACCTGATGATTGTGGAACCAGAGAAGTACTTCGAAGCCTTCGCCAAAGCAGGCGCCGACATCATCACCTTCCATTACGAGGCCTGCAACCACATCCATCGTGCTGTGCAACAGATCAAGGCGTTGGGCATCCATGCAGGCGTAGTGCTTAACCCGCATACACCTGTGGCCGTGCTTGAAGACATCCTCGGCGACTTGGACTTGGTGCTCCTCATGTCGGTCAACCCAGGGTTTGGTGGACAACAATTCATCGAGCGTACATACGAAAAAATCCGCAAACTGCGTTTGATGATTGCCGAACAGAACGCTAACGCACTCATCGAAGTCGATGGCGGTGTGAACACGCAAAATGCCAAGACTCTGTTTGAGGCTGGCGCTGATGTGTTAGTGGCGGGGAATGCAATATTCAAATCAGAGAATCCTTTAGAAACAATATCTCAACTAAAACATTAATTCTATGAGTGACAACATCTTAAAACTCAAGCCAGAAGGCATTTGGAAAGAGTTCAACGGCATCCTTGGTGTGCCGCGTCCGTCGAAGAAAGAAGCCAAAATGGTGGCTTACCTTGAGAAATGGGCGAAAGACCATAAAGTGGATTATGTCAAGGAAGAGTGTGGCAACATCATCTTGACCGTGCCCGCCACCAAGGGTATGGAAGACCGCCAGACCGTCATCCTGCAAGCCCACATGGACATGGTGTGCGAGAAGAACAACGACAAGAAGCATGACTTCGAGAAAGACCCCATCGAGCCTGTCATCAAGGGCGAGTGGCTACATGCCAACGGCACCACCCTCGGCGCTGACGACGGCATCGGCGTGGCTGCGGCTTTGGCCGTCATCACCGACCCAAAAGTGGAACATGGTCCGTTAGAGTGCATCTTCACCGTTGACGAAGAAACTGGCCTCACAGGAGCCATGAAACTCGACCCGAAAGACTTCACTGGCCGTATCCTCCTGAACCTTGACAGCGAGGACGAAGGCGAAATCTTCATCGGCTGCGCTGGCGGCATGGACACTATTATTAAGGTGTGGTACGAACTGGAACCTGCTCCAGAAGACAGCACCGCCTACCGCATCACCGTGAGCGGCCTGAAAGGTGGCCACAGCGGCGACGACATCAACAAGAACCTCGCCAACGCCAACAAACTGCTGACCCGCATCCTGTGGCAAGGCACCAATTGGTTCGACCTCCAACTCTACGACTTCCAAGGCGGCAACCTGCGTAACGCCATCGCTCGCGAAGCGACGGCTGTGGCCTTCATCCCGAACGACTGCTTGAAGGATTTCGAACATTATGTGAAGGACATGGAGAAGCACTTCCAGCAAGAGTACCAAGTGACTGAACCCGGACTGAAAGTCATGGCTGAAGTGGCTGAGGTACAACCCGATGTGGTCATCGACGAGATGGCACAATACAACCTGCTGAACGGCCTCTATGCCTGCCCGCACGGTGTAATCGCCATGTCGCAGACCATCCCGAACTTCGTGGAGACCTCGACCAACCTCGCCTCGTGCAAGAAGAAGGAAGGCTATTTCTTCATCCAGACCTCACAACGCAGCTCCATCGAGTCATCGAAACAAGACATCGCCAACATGGTGGAAGCCGTGTGGAGCCTCGCCGATGCCGATGTGGAGCACACCGACGGTTATCCTGGCTGGGCACCCAACCCCAACAGCGCCATTTTGGACATCGCCGTGAAGTGCTATAAGGAACGTTTCAAGAAAGACCCGAAGGTGCGTGCCATTCATGCTGGCCTCGAATGTGGCCTCATTGGCGACAAGATTCCGGGCATGGACATGATCAGCTTCGGTCCCACTCTGCGCGGCGTGCACTCGCCCGACGAGCGTTGCGAAATCGCGACTGTCCAGATGTTCTGGGACTTCATGTGCGACATCTTGAAGAACGTGCCGAAGACCGAAACATTAGCGAAAAAAGCTGTGGCCGCCACAAAGGCCGCCATTAAGAAAGCGACCGAGAAGAAGGCTCCCGCCAAGAAAGCCACTGCTGAGAAAGCTCCTGAAGAGAAGAAGGCTGCCCGCACGAAAGCACCAGCCCATAAATCACAGGCCAAGAAAGCCGTTGGCTCCAAGAAGACCGCTTCTGTTCAGAAAGCCGCTGTCAGCAGGGCCACGGTCAAGCAGAGTGCAGCCAAGAAATCTCCAGCCAATAAGGCTACAAAGAAATAAGGCTTAGCACTTAAGATGAAAAAAGTCCACCGGGTTTCCGATGGACTTTTTCTTTATCCTCACTTCGTCTTATCAGGCCAAGCCGGAATCTCAGGAATGTCGGGATAATCCTTCATCTGCTTGAGGATGACCTCGATAGCCTTGTTCAGCTGGTCATCGATGCCCTCAAACTCGCGGGCGGGGTCGTTGTCGATGACGATGTCGGGGTCAACGCCGTAGCCCTCAATAACCCATTTGCCATCTTCACTGAAGGGTGCAAACTCAGGACGAGTCAAACTGCCTCCATCGATGAAAGGTAAACTTCCACGGATGCCTACCACACCACCCCAGGAACGCATACCGATGGTCGTGCCAATCTTGTGCTTCTTGAACTGGTAGGGGAACAAGTCGCCATCGGAAGCGGAGTACTTGTTGAACAGCAGCACTTTGGGACCGAGCATCATCTTGGTGGGCTTGGTCTCAGGCTCACAGTTGCGCATCATGTCATACATCGACAATTCGCGGCGCAAACGCTCCACAATCATCGGGCTGACATTGCCGCCGCCGTTGCCACGGTCGTCGATGATGAGGGCTTTCTTGTCTAGTTGCGGATAGAAATACTTGGCAAACTCGTTCAAGCCTTCCACGCCCATGTCGGGGATGTGGATGTAACCCACTTGTCCGTTGGTGGCTTTGCTCACCTTTTCGACGTTGCCTTGCACCCAGTTGTAGTAATACAAGCCCGTTTCATCGGCGATAGGTTTCACCACCACATCACGCGCGCCGCCTTCGGAAGCCTTATTATTCAAGGTCAGCAGCACCGCCTTGTCAGCCTTGCCGATGAGGGCAACATACATGTCCTTCATGTCCTTGGTGCTCTGTCCGTCGATGGCGATGATGTAGTCGCCTTCCTTGGCGTTCACGCCCACTTCGGTCAGCGGAGAGCGGGTCTTTTCGTTCCAGTTCTCGCCTTTCAAAATCTTGTCAATCTGATAGTAACCCGACTTGTCGCGGTGGATGCGGCAACCTAACATACCCATCGGGATGCGTTCGGGTTTCACACGGTCGCCGTCGCCCACGTAGGCGTGACCGATGTTGATTTCACCTATCAACTCACCGATGAGGTAATTGACATCGTTGCGGTCGGCACAATAGGGCAACAGCTTTCCATACTTTTCCTTCATCGCAGGCCAATCCACGCCGTGCATGTTAGGCGCATAGAAGAAGTCGCGCATTTGGCGCCATGCCTCGTTGTAGATTTGCGTCCACTCGGTGCGCAATTCGACCCATTTCTTCATGTTGGAGAGGTCGATTTCACCATCGCCACCACCTTTGCCAGGCTCGCCAGGTTTCATTCCAGGACCACCACTCGGGCCACCGCCACCGGGCATCGGGCCCTTCGGGGCATTGACCACCTTGTAGCCACGACCTTCGCGCATGAGCATCTTCGTGCCATCGGCAGAGAGCTCGTAGCCCATGCCACCACCGATGTTCGTGACTTTCTTGGACTTGGCATCAAAGTAGTTGAGGCCACCGCCATTGCGACCGACAGCCACAAAATACAAACCGTCCTCAACACCGGTCAGGTTCCAGTAGCGTCCCGCGTTGACAGGCAACACCACTACCCTATTGCTAATGCCCTCGAAGTCGATTTTCACTTCCTTAACTTCCTTCTTGTCTCCAGGTTTGCCCTCTGGTTTTCCGCCTTTCGGGCCATCGGGTTTGCCGCCCTTGGGGCCGTCTGGCTTGCCTTTGAACTCGTCCTTGGGGTCTTCTTTTCCGTCATCAGCCTTTACTTCATCATTCTCAGTGAGGAAAGGCGACGGAGTATCCTTCTGCAAAGTAAGCAGATAGACTTTCGACATATCCGTGTAGACATGGTTCCATTCCAACCAGCCGTAGGTCGGGCGGAAATCGCGCTCGGAGGTGAAATACAGGTACTTGCCATTCTTGTCGAAAGCAGGCGAAGAAGCGTTGTACCAGCCATCGGTGACCACCTCGTCCTTGCCCGAAGCCACGTTGTAAATATGGATGCGGCCCACAGAGAAGGTGCTCGGCATGGCGTAGGCAATCCAGCGGCTATCGGGCGACCAACAGAATTCGTCCATCTCGCCAGCCTTGCTGCTCGCCACCAAAGTGACTTTCTTCGTAGCCACCTCAACCATGTTGATGCGGTTCATCTTGTCGTCCCAAAGGATGCGTTTGCTGTCGGGCGACCAAAGGAGACTATATTTATAGGTGTCGGAATCCTTGGTCAATTGGATGGCTTCTTCCTTGCCGTCTTGGGCTTGAATGTAGATTTCATCCTCTCCTGTGCGGTCGCTGATGTAGGCGATGTATTTGCCGTCGGGCGACCAAGCCACATTGCGGTCGTGGGCGTTGTCGCTCTGGGTCAGATTGCGAGTGATGCCCGAGTTGGCGGGCACTGTCCACACGTCGCCGCGAGCACCGAAAGCCACACGTTTGCCGTCGGGAGAAATCGTGCTCGAATTGATGAACTTGCTGGCATCCACATACTTGGTGCGGGTCGACTTGTTATCGTTGGCCATCTGAACAGGGATGGGATACACCTTGCCGTCCTTCAGGTTGTAGCGGAATAATCGTCCACCGTTTTCGTAAACGATGTCGTTGTCGCCGAGCGAGGGCCACTTGATATCATAATAGGTGTAGTCCGTCACCTTGGTGGTCTGCTTGGTGGCGCGATCATAGCAGAACAGGTTCATCGTACGGTCGCGGTCGGAGCAGAAGTAGACCTTGTTGCCGACCCACATCGGGAAAATGTCCTGCGCATTGTTGTTGGTGATGTTCTCAATCTTCTTCGACTTGAAATCGTAAATCCAAACATCATCTGCCATGCCGCCGCGGTAGTATTTCCATGTACGGAACTCGCGCATCACGCGGTTGTAGGCAATTTGCTTACCATCGGGAGAATACGAAATCCAGCCGCCTTCGGGCAAGGGCAGTTGCTCGGCAAAGCCACCGTTGATGTTGGCGATGAAAAGCTGGCCCACAAAGTCGTCCCAACTCTCCTTGCGGGAGCGAAAGACGATGTTTTCGTTGTCCTTCCACGCCATGACGATGTTGTTCGGCCCCATGCGGTCGCTGATGTCGTCGCGGCCCAAGGTAGGCGTGTAAGTTAGACGTGTAGGCGTGCCGCACTCGGGATAGGGCATCACATAGACTTCGGTGTTACCATCGTATTGTCCAGTGAAAGCCAAATGTTTGCCATCGGGCGAGAAACGAGCAAACATCTCATAGCCCATCGGGTCGTTGGTGATTTTGTGGGCAATGCCGCCCTTGATGTCGACGGAGTACAGGTCTCCGCCATAGCTGAACACCACGTCGTTGCCGTGGATAGTCGGGAAGCGCAACATCTTGGCTTCCTCCTGAGCCGTCAGGCTGATTGCACCTAACAGCAGCATTGAAAGAAATAAATGCTTGATTTTCATAGTGTAAAGAATTAGAAATTATCCATATAACCAATATGGTGCAAAAATAATAGATTTATCCATTGCATTGAAAAAAAAGTTCCAAAGCGGACATATCTTTTTTTTTCCTATCTTTGCACGCTTTTATAGTATATGAAATGTCATCGCCTAAGTGTGACTGACGGGGCGGAGCTGTATATGGTGAACAACAGAAAAATGAATATGAAACATTTCTTAATTTTGCTTCTTTCAGCACTATCTTTCTTCTTAGTGGGATGTTCTTCCTACAGAGATGTGGCATATTTTCAAAATGCCGAAGAGGTCAGAGGCATGACTTTACAGCCTCAACAACAAATCCAGTTTCAACCTGGAGACAGGATCAGCATCTATGTAAACAGTGCAGACCCTTTGCTGATGCAGCAGTTCAATCTCTCGACCCAATATAATGGAGCTGTTCCGACAGGAACGATTGGAGCAACCACTAACTCCAATAACAGTAACAGATCCAACATACTGGCTTATACGGTTGACGAGCAAGGTGACATTAATTTCCCGGTTTTGGGCAAAGTATCCGTCAAAGACAAAACCAGAGTGGAGATTGCCGACTACATTCAAAAAAGACTTTATGAACGAGACTTGGTGAAAGACCCCATTGTAACTGTAGAATACGTGGATTTGTATGTAAACGTGTTGGGAGAAGTGAAGACTCCTGGACGTGTCGCCATAAGGAAAGACAGCTTCACCATATTGGATGCCATTGCAGGAGCGGGAGACCTAACCATCACTGGCAGGCGCGACAACATAATGGTTTCCCGTCAGGTGGATGGCGAAGATGAGACTATTTTCATCAATCTTTGTGACAAGCATGATGTGCTTTCTTCTCCAGCTTTTTATTTGAAGCAAAATGATTTGATTTATGTCATGCCCAACATCAAGCGGCAACATCAGGCTGATTCTACCGGCAACACATTCAGTCAGCCTACTTTCTGGATGTCACTGGTTACGTTTCTTATTACAACCTCAACCCTACTGTTTAAAAAGTAGAATCCTATCTGTATGAAAAACAGCAATGACAATTTCGTTTCTATTGCAGACTTGTGGTATTTGTGCATAGCCCATTGGCGTTGGTATGTCGTTTCGCTATTGTTATGCTTGGTCGTGGCCGCATACCGTGTTTCTCATGCCACGCTGACCTATACCAGCGATGCGACCATCATGGTGATTCAAGAGAAAGAAGGGAAATCTGTTAACAATAAAGCAGCAGATGAGTTCAGAAGCATGAGTCTTGTCAACCAAGATGTCAATGTGAACAACTTAACCAAGCAGATCAATTCGTTGGAAGTTTTGATAGAAGTGGCCCGCCGTATTGATTCGACCGCTGATGAAGAAAAGCTCCTGAATCGGGCTTTGGCTTTCCGCAACCGTTTGTCGGTGGAAATCGCGGGTAAAAACACTTCCGTCATTAATCTGAACTACAAAGACTTTACTCCTGAAAAAGCCAAGAATACCCTTGCCTTGATTATTCAGGTCTATAACGACAATTGGGCAGAAGAAAATAGGCTTTTGACAAAAAAAACATCATCCTTCATTGACTCTCGATTAGATTTATTGAAAGGCGAATTAGACCGCGCAGACGACAGCATTTCCTCCTACAAAAGCGAAAACCAGATAACTGAATTGGGCAGAGTAGCTGACATTTACCTACAGCAGCGCAACCAATCGGATGCTGAAATCTTGCGTTTGACGAACCAAAGGGCTATGGCCGAAGCTCTTCGCACCCTGTTGGAGAACAATGACGCGCCACACACATTGCTTCCCGTCAATTCAGGCATCAACAATGGCATGATAGAATCTCAGATTTCCTTATATAACAATCAGGTGATGCAATACTACAGCCACCTCAATTACACCTCAACACAGAACCCGAGGATGATTATTCAAGAAAAGGAATTGAGAACCCTGCGTAGCAACATCCTGTACGCCGTGCAAAATCATATCAATTCACTGAATATCCAAATAAACACTTTAGAAAACTACAACAACAATGCCATCTACAACATCTCTTCCAATCCCCTTCAAGCCAAGTATCTTACCTCCATCGAGCGGGAGCGGAAAGTGAAAGAAGGACTATATCTCTACCTCTTGCAGAAAAAAGAGGAAAGTGAAATCAGTAGTACCTATCAACACAGCAGCATTAGAATCTTAGACATGCCGTATGTGAGTGGTAGCTCATCGTCGAAAAAGACCAAGACTTTGGCAGCGGCTTTCCTTTTGGGATTGCTGTTACCCACCCTTGTCATTTTCCTGCGCTCCATGATGGACAAAACCGTCCGCAAGCGCCTTGACATTGAGCTTTATCCTAAACTTACGTTAATGGGAGAAGTGCCAGAGTATGGCCGAAAGAAACCTCTTTTCCGCAAGAAAGGGGCGCTTCACAAGGCAAAATTAGTCGTCAGGGACGGTGAACAGGATGCTGTCAACGAGGCCTTCCGCTTGTTGCGTACCAAAACATTGCAAAACACCGACAGCAAGGTGTACATGGTCACCTCATTTGGAGAGGAAGACGGTAAAACCTTCGTCTCTACCAATCTGGCACTCGCCTTGGCCATCAACCGCCAACATGTGCTGTTTATCGACGGTGATTTGCGCCATGGAACGGCCTCCAATCTATGGAATGCCAAAGGCCAGGATGGATTGACTGATTATCTCAAAGGCAGAGAGGACGATTTATCCGCTTTTCTTTTCCATCTCAGTAATTATCCCACACTGGATATCCTTCCGACAGGTGAGCTTCCTTCCAACCCGACAGAACTCCTTTCAAGCCAAGAGTTTGGCGAGCTGATTGCCGCACAACGGTCCAATTATGACGTCATCCTCATCGACACCCCAAAAACCGAAAATCTGGCCGATGCCGAAATCATTGCTGGACAAGCCGACACTGCCCTCTTCGTAATAAAAGTCGGGAAAACCGAACGACAGAAACTTGACGAATTGGAGACCGCACAAGAAAGCGGGAAATACAAGCATCTGGCTCTTGTCATGAATGGTGTCAAGGAACATTAACCAGGATTAGTTATCAACAACAATGAAAGTAAGTGTTATCATACCCGTATATAAGGTAGAACCCTATCTGAAGCGTTGTGTGAATTCCGTTCTTCGCCAGACTTTCCGCGATATGGAAATCATCATGGTGGACGATGGCAGTCCCGACAATAGTGGTGCCTTAGCCGATCAATTGGCCACCCGCGACTCTCGCGTCCGAGTCATCCACCAAGAAAACCAAGGATTGTCTGGTGCCCGCAACACGGGATTACGGGCTGCCACTGGTGATTATATTGTCTTCCTTGATTCTGACGACGAGTGGCTGTTGGAGGATGGAATCGAGTCGCTGATGAAACATGATGGTGCCGATCTGATTATTTTTAAGGCAGTCCATATTTGGAAAACACGGCGTGATGTTTTGCCGGACTATGACGTGACAGCCATTTCCAACCTGCCCGACACACAAGCGGTTTTCAAGTATCTTGTCCTGACGCAGCAGTTTCAGGTGAGTGCTTGCAAACTACTGGTTAGACGGAAGTTGCTCATCGATGACAATCTTTTCTTTCAGTTAGGGATGATTAATGAAGACATTCCTTGGAGTTTCCGTTTGTGGCAACTTGCACGCAATGTAGCATTTACCAATCTTGATCTCTACGGATGTTACCACAGAGCTGGCAGCATCACCCAAACAACATCAATCAGATACTATGAAAGTAATGACAAGATATTCTCTTATTGGAAAGAGCAATGTGCAATGGGTTGTGTCAATGCCGAAGCCATTGGTGCCTACCTTGCCAATCTTTGGGTTAGTGGAGGTTACCAATATTACACCATCGCCAGAAGGGAGAGGAAAAAGGCCTTACAAGTGATGAAGAGGCACAAGGATTTGTTAGACTATGGGAAAAACTCCAAAACGCGATATACTAAACGATTAGTGAAGTTGTTTGGGGTTAGAAGCGCGATGATTGTTTTGGGAAGTTATAGGCGTTTGAAAACAATAGTGAAAAGAACTGGTGTATAGTTAAAAAAAGTATAGACGATGAAAGTGTTGTTTGTAGCAAGCGGAAATACCTATAAAGTCTCTCCTATCACAAAAGCGCAAGGAGATTCTCTTGTAGATGCCGGGGTTGAAGTCGACTACTATATGATTAAGGGGAAAGGTATAAAGGGCTATCTTGGTCAAATTCGTCCGTTACGTAAATATTTGAAAGAGCATCATTATGATGTCGTTCATGCGCATTATTCTTTCTCGGCTTACGTAGCCAGTCTTGCGGGAGCAAAGCCTTTGGTGGTATCGCTGATGGGAACCGATGTGAATGCAAAGGTAACGCGTCGTCTGACTATCCGTTTTTTCAACAAAGTATTCCGCTGGAAAAATATAATCGTAAAATCCAAGGGTTTGGCCGAGACCGTGAAAATCAAAAATGTCCATGTTATCCCCAATGGCGTGGATTTGGATTTGTTCGTCTCGATGGACCAACAGTTATGCCAAGATAAACTTGGATGGGAAAAAGGAGTAAAGCACATCCTCTTCCCTGCCGACCCCAAACGTCCGGAGAAAGATTACCCCTTGGCACAGGAATCCATAAAGCTTTTGGACACCAAGGTCGTCACCCACTTCTTCCAAAACGTTGACCATAAAGACACCGTATTATATTATAATGCTGCAGATGTTATATTCCTGACAAGCAAGTGGGAAGGCAGTTCCAATGCTGTAAAGGAAGCAATGTGTTGCGGTCGTCCGATAGTGAGTTTAGACGTTGGCGACATAAAAGAGCGAACAGAAGGCACCGAGGGCTGTTATATAGTCAAAGAACGCGATGCGAAGACACTGGCAAATATGCTGACAAAAGCGCTCGACTTTGAAGGAATCACTAAAGGCCGTGAAGCCATTGTGAAGAGCGGACTTGATAGGCGAACGATAGCTGAACAGTTAATAGACATTTACAGACATTGTGCAGAAAAATAAGCGACAAAATCCATGTTATATAGGCTGCATAACAATTTCTTGATTATCGGACTGCTCGTCATCGGTTTTCTTGCGACAATGGCAATGGAACGTGCACTCAGTATCGTCTCTTTAATCACATTGTTTGCCTATATCTCACAATTGTTTCTGCTCCTGTATTTTTCACGCGAAAAAAACATATTTTACACTAACAAAGCATTGTTTTGGACAGTGCTGTTTTACAATCTCATTCTGGCATCGATGATTGTGGCCATGTCCGAACTTTATGGTGGTGAGAAATTTCTGCTCAGCGACGGCGATGCAGCTTTATATTACAAAGAGGGATTAAAGTCAGCCAACCTGGGTTTTATAGAAAATGCAAAGCGCATTACCAGGCTCCATCCTTCGGCCGATTGGGGTGCATTGATTTTCAGCTCTTTCATGATGTACCTTATCCCCTCCAGATTCTTTGTGAACGCCTTTTACATCCTGACGGGGACAATATCGTCAGTCATGTTGTTCAGTATGGGGAAGTATTTTATGCCGAAAGCTTATGCTTTTGTGGCAGCGTTGGCATACGGGACATCTTCCTACCTTATATTATTTCATTGCACATACCTAAAGGAATCCCTCTTCCTTTTTCTAATCGTATGTTCAATGTATTGTTTTTACAAGTCTATTATAGAGGGCAAGCATATACTTTTAATAGTTGTGGTAATTTGCCTTTTCTGCATCGTCTTCTTTCGACCTGCGGTGGCCGCATTCCTCATCATATCTTTCATTTCATATTATGCAATCACACTGCGAGGCAGTGCCGTGTCATTGTTCCTTTATCTAACGATTGCCGTCGGTATGGTGTTATCCCTCACATTCCTACAGGGGCAAGTCGACCACTATACAGCAGGAGGTGATACAGACAAGATTTTGGCGGAATCGTCTTCTGGAAATTATTCCGGCTCATTCAACTTCTTTGTAGGCTGGTTTGCCGCGTTGTTCGGCCCGTTTCCGACCTTGTTTCCCGTTGCGAACCCAAAGCCTATGCATATTTATGGAGCTGGCTTAGTATATAAAGCATTTCTGGTCATCCCGTTTTGGTTGGGTGTCCTTTTTGCCGTAGCCAGATGGAATGTCCGGATATTTCCAGTGATAATGTTCGTGGTGGCAGAAATGGCGGCATCGGCCATGGTATTGGCCAGTTTCGAATTACGGAAGGTGGTCTTGCACATGCCTTTTGTGTACGTCATTTCATTCTATGGTCTTTCACGATTGAAAAAAAGTGTTTATTTCAGTGAGTCATTAAAAAAAACCACGGAATTAGCCTGTTATGCCTTTGCCATAGGCGTATTGTTTTTGTGGACTATCATTAGAGAAAAGTAGCGACATTTGAAAAGTATTTACCCATGAAAGTACTTATTTATTTAGGTCATCCCGCCCAGTATCATTTTTTTAAGAACACGATAAAACAATTGATTAGGGACAAGCATGAAGTCAGGGTGTTGATAAAAACCAAAGACATCTTGGAACAACTTCTGAAGGAGGATGGGGTTGAGTATACGAATATTCAGGAAAAGTTCCGAAAGAACACAAAATGGGGGATTTTGAGGGCTTCTTTTCATCGCACCCGTAAAATGTGTAGAATTGCTCATAAATTCAAACCAGACCTAATGATTGGCACAGATTCTTCTATCGCCCAGTCGGGATGGTTATTGAGGACACCTGCCATTACCACATTGGAAGATGATGTGGATATCATTGAGACTTTCGCTAAGCTGACCTATCCTTTCTCGACAGACATACTTGTTCCTTACGTATGCAGAGTGGGGAAATGGAAGCATAAAAAAATCGGCTACAACGGTTATATGAAGCTGGCCTATTTACATCCAAACTATTTTACGCCCAGTGAAGATGTTATCAAGAGCTATGGCCTCACAAAGCAGTTTGTTTTAATAAGGCTGGCTAAATTAGTGGCCCATCATGATGCTAATATCAAAGGATTAGATACATCTCTTGTGGACAAAATAATTAACATAGCAGAAGCCAATGACTTCGATGTGTATATCAGTGCAGAAACTGAGTTAGACGAACGGTTCAAGAAACATCAACTCAACATTAAACTCACAGATATACATCATGTATTGTCGCATGCTTCACTATTCATATCTGACAGTCAAAGCATGACTATGGAGGCTGCAATGTTGGGTGTACCAAATATACGATTCAGTGACTTTTCAGGACGCATCGGCGTGTTAGAAGAACTGGAGAACACCTATGGTCTTACTATTGGCATTAAGACAGACAATCCGCAGAAACTCATTGACGAGAATGTGAAGCTGTTGGGACAGAAAGATCTGAAAGAAACATTCCGAAAAAGAAAAGAAGCCATGCTCAACGACAAGATTGATGTTACCGCATTTTTTGTCTGGTTCATCGAAAACTATCCTGAAAGCAAAAAGATAATGACAACCGATCCTAATTATCAAAATCAATTCAAATAAATGGACTTTACAATAAAAAAATATATTCAACTTCTGAACCAACTGAAGGAACATGGTTATACGTTCATAACCTACTCTGACTACTGTACCGGGAATTGCCCAGAACGGTTTGTGATTATGCGTCACGATGCGGATTTGAAGCCGCAGAACTCTTTGGAGATTGCAAAACTCGAAAAGCAGTTTGGGACAAAAGCCTCCTATTATTTTAGGACCGTTCCTGGAAGTTGGGACGAGAAGGTCGTTAAAGAGATTTCCCAAATGGGGTTTGAGGTTGGCTACCATTATGAATCCCTCTCCACTTGCAGAGGAGACATGAAAGCTGCATACCAAGACTTCTGTAAGAATCTTGAACGAATACGTGAATTGGCAGATGTTCGTACCGTCTGTATGCATGGCAGCCCTCGGTCATCACACGACAGTAAAGATCTTTGGAAAAAGTATGATTTTAAGGATCTTGGCATCATCGGTGAACCTTTCCTGACCACAGATTTTTCAACAATACTTTATTTGACTGACACCGGACGTCGTTGGGATGGGCATAAAGTGAGCTTGAGAGACAAAATTGAAAATTGGCAGGAAAAATGGATTGACCTGGGCTGGATATTCCATTCCACAGACGACATTATCAGAGCTTTACGAGAAAACCGTATGCCAAATCAGATTATGATTACAACTCACCCCCAACGGTGGACCGATTCAAGATTCGAATGGACAAAGGAATTGTTGTTCCAGAAACTCAAAAATATTGTAAAAGGAATCATCGTTATGCGACGAGCCAGATGATTTTATGAAACTTCACGAGGAAATGTAAAAACACGCATACAAATTTTATAAAAAAAATCATTGTTATGAAACAAATCTTTTTTTATTTGGCCATTTGTTTGGCCTTTTTTTTGACAAGTTGCACTCCTGATGACTCTGAATCTGAATACGAGCATACCAATGCTTACTTTCAGGAAGAACTTGGATGCCAAATCGGAATGATGCAATGGTGGGAAACTTCGGTTACGATACAGGTAAATGTAGAGGCAAATACTCCTACAAGGATTTGGTTGACATCGGCTCCAAAAAACGGCATACTCTATGATTATAAAGAGGTTCCATCATCAGGTATTGTGAGCATGACGGCTCCTCAAGGACAAGGCAACACAATTTACTTGAGCAGTCTTTGCCGAAACAAACTTGGAAGTCAGCCTATTACGCTTTCTGGTAAACCGATTGAGACGGTGGACCTGAATCCCCAAAAGTCTGCACCGGCATTATCACCTGCTGAACCCGACCCGATGACGTACAGATCCCATCCTGCCTCGCTTTGCGGTAACAGTATACTCGGAAATGCGGAGTATTATACTTTTAATGGTGAGGAACTGGAATCGTTTAGGACTATGATGGCAAATATGGAAATCGGAGGTGATTATGTCGCGTATTTGCCTGGCGCGAGCGACGACTATGAGTTGTCGTCAAACGGTCCTTTCCAGGTAATATGGGCAAGCGGTTGGGAAGCTTCCCAAGCCCCGCATATTCTGGGTTATTATCACCATTCGCCTGGCACGTACAATGACATTGAATATGTGGATATTTCGGAAACCCATAAGTGGGACTACATCGATGGCTTGTCCAAATTGCAGTACCAAATTGACATGAATGACGAGGTGGCAGGCATTCACTTCTATCCTGGCCAATGGTATGACGCCAACTTTGACATGTATGACAGGTATGGCTCAACGAGTGCATCGAACCCAGATCGCGTTGGAGATAGTGCTTTCAATATAAGAATTGTGTTTGATCGGTATCATCAGCATCTTTCCGCTTTTCGGGGTATCGCTTTTGAGGTTGATGTACCCGTGGGAAATCACATTGGTTTTTACTTGCGTGCCGATTCTGAGCCATTTCCCGACCAATGGGCTCTCGTCAAATCAGAGGGAATTCCACCTTACGTGAGCAATCAGGCTCTTTTCCGTGGCACCTGTTTCTCGGCCAAGGATTTGAATGTAGGTGGTAATCGCCGCAGTATCATTTGGGACGCGGGAGCGGCCATTTGGATGGGTATGGAGGATTTCGTTGTCGGTGGTGACAACGACTGCGATGACGTTATTTTCTGTGTGATGCAAGATATGGAAATCTGCAAACCAGATATTATCCTACCGGATGTGGTTTTGCAAGATATTTACGACACCATTTTCCCATGGACCCTCGCCTTTGAAGATGTGTACAGGGATGCTGACTTCGACTTTAACGATGCCGTCATCAAACTGGTTCCCGACTACAATACGGAGCAGTGTTGCGTGACAGCGATGGCCGTGGGTTCAACTGAAAACATGTATCTTTATTATGATGGTCCAAACGGCGAGGTTTGTCTTGGAGAGATGCACAAGCTCTTAGGAAACACAGGTAGTGATCTTAAATATATTAACACCCAACAGTCCACGATTTCCACTCCAACAGTGCTGGTCGATTGTGTTCCCTGGCCAAAAGACTATTCGATGGAGCAGGATGCACGGCGTTTTTCCATACGCGTGCAAAGGGGTACATGCGAGGACTGCGCGGACACGTTGTCGCTTCCTTCAACACCTGGAGAATTACCCGAAGCCCTCTTGGTGGCAGGCGAGTGGAACTGGCCGACGGAAAAAACCTTTATTGGTTCGGCTTATTCGTTTTTCCCCAAGTGGTCGCAAGACCCCTCAAATACCACCTATTGGGAATGGTATAAAAGTTCGCTCTGGGGAACAACAGTTTCACATTAAAATCACAAATCAACATCCTGTTTAATAAAAAATAAATAAGTATTGTGTCGATGAAGAGAATTGTGCTTCTTACGGCTTTGGCTATTTGTTCGTTTCAATGGTGTGTGGCGGGACCTTCGCAAGACACTTTGACCAAAAACGAAAAACCTTTTTATCTACAGTTTTTTATAGGCATCAACAAGTCGGCTAATGAAAACCTGCCTTGGACCGAGCTCTCACGCTATCCATGGGCGGGAGGTGCGTTTGTCAGTGTCGGGAAAGAGTTCGGCCCGCTTTTGGGTTGGAGGTTGGCTCTGCGCTATAACCTCAACAAAAGCCGTAATGTCCCTGCATGCGAAAATAAAGATGTATGGAAATGGAAAAACGTTGGATTGTTTGGTGATATCACTTTCAACGTTACCGATTTCGTTCAACCCCGTTCCCGTAACAGCGGGGACGCCTTTGACTTGAAAGCCTTTGCCGGTGTGGGTCTTGCCCGTACTTGGGACTTCGATCCAGTTCCTTTGTCCTATACGTATCCCTATTCCCGAACAAGCCGTGTGCTTCCTGCTGTGCGGGCAGGCTTGACGGCCACATGGAAACTGACCGATAGATGGCGTTGGGGAGCGGAGCTAAGCCATACCATGTTTGAAGACCATTTCAATGGCGTTGCTGCGGAGTTTCCCCTTGATAGCCGTACTAACTTGAAAGTTGGCCTCACCTATTTGATTCTCAGCAAGGAGAAACTGGCTCCAAAAACCGTGGAACGCAGGAAAAAACTAAAAGAATGTCCTGAACTGCCGTTGATAATGCCGGAAGCGGAAGCAGTGAAAGAACGTCGGGTGTCAGGACGGGCTTTTCTGGATTTCCCGGTCAATGAGACGGTCATCTATCCTAATTACCGTAACAACCAAAGTGAACTCGGACGTATACAAGCCACCGTGGACAGCGCTTTATTCGACGAGTCAATCACCATCACCCGAATATCGCTTCATGGCTATGCCTCGCCCGAAAGTCCCTACAGCAACAACACGCGTCTTGCCATGGGCCGCACAGAGGCTTTGAAGAACTATTTGATGCAGAAATATGAACTCAGCTCGAAGATATTCAACAACACCTACACTCCTGAGGACTGGGACAATCTCCGTGGCTTCCTCGAAAACATGCAGGGACGCAGGGTGAAGGGTGACTTTTGGTATGACAACAAGGAATATATAGAAACACCTGAGCCACCTGCGTTCGTAATACAGTACCGTGCCGAATTGCTTGAGGTCATCAACCGCGTTATGGATCCTGATGAGAAAGAGATTCTCCTGAAGAAGGTGGGAAATGGCGAACCTTACGCATGGTTGTACAAATATGTATATCCTGGATTGCGGCATACAGACTATATCATTGACTATAAAGTAGAGCCTTATTCTGTTGAAAAGGGCAAGAGACTCATTTACACCCATCCTGAAGCATTGAGCCTGAAGGAAATGAGCCTTGTGGCCATGAGCTATGACGAAGGTGAAGACGGTTGGGTTGATGCTTTGCTTATCGCTGCCCGGCGTTATCCACACGACAAGACGGCCAATTTGAATGCGGCTTGTGCATGTGTGCGAATCGGACGACTTGATGATGCAAAACGTTATCTTAGGAAAGCCGGCTATGGCAAGGATGCCATCTATTTGAGCAACGTGATTCAGGCCATGGAAGGGACGGTAAACTGGCGTATAGAAGAGGGACGGGTCATAGTTATTGAAGACGAATAATATTCCCATGAATTTAGTATATAAGATATTGCGCTATTCCGGCTTGCCTTTGTTGCTCCGCGAACTGCTACAGCGAAACAAAGTGACCATTCTTGAGTTTCATAACATGAAACCTGAGAACGCAAGCTATGCATTCCCCTGGCTCATGAAGCATTACAACATCATTGGCCTGCAAGATTACTTAGATGCGGTGCGGTCAGGCAAAAAGATGCCTAAAAAAGCCGTCATCATCACTTTTGACGATGGTCATAAAGGAAATTACGAGCTACTGCCCGTCATCAAAAGGCTACAGATTCCTGTCACCATCTTCCTTTGCTCAGACATCGTCGGCACCCATCGTCATTTCTGGTTCCTTCATAGCAAAGCCATGTTTCCTGAGCGCCACCAAGGGTTGAAAGAATTGCCTAATCATCTCCGTTTGGAGAAACTGGCGGAATCATACGGATTCGAGCAGACTCGGGAGTTTGACGATGTACATGCACTCAGCAGAGAGCAAATCGAGGAGATGAAGCCTTTTGTGGATTTTCAGTCCCACACCTGCTTCCATCCTTGCCTGCCGCAATGTGACGATAAAACATCCTTTGATGAAATATCCCTCTCAAAACAGCATCTTGAACGGGATTACCACTTACACATCAATGCCTTAGCATATCCCAACGGCGACTATACCGACCGAGAAGTACGTTTTCTGCAAGAGGCTGGCTACAGTTGTGGCATCACTGTGGATCACGGTTACAACGACTTGCACTCCGACCTCTTCCGCCTTAAGCGTATTTCTGTCAATGACGCACGTTCTATTGACGAGCTTGCGGTCAAATCAAGTGGCCTTTACGCCTTTCTTTTGCAAAAATGATTTGTTATGTCACACGAGCGAATTAACTCTATTGACGCTTTACGTGCTATAACGTTATTTGGAATTCTTGCCGTCCATTCTGGAGTTGCTTTTGGATGGGCGACTTCTTTGGAGTATACAGCATTTGGTGACCATATAGAAGCCCTCATTAAAGAATTTCTAACAGGAAGATGTAGAATTATTTTCCGACTGCTATTTGGTGTCAGCCTATATTGGGTTCTCCGCAATCCAGACCTTCCACGCTCAAAATATGTATGGAGATGTTTCTTGTTGTGCTTGATTGGGCTATTCAACAAGATATTCTTCACAAACGATGTCTTATTGTGGTATGGCATTTGGGGCATGGTGCTAACAAGTTTCCGTAACCTGTCTACCAAACAAATATGGGTGTCTTTTATCATATTCTTTACTCTGAATCTTATTATCGCCCAGTTCTTCGATTTGAAAACGCTAGTGTTCGGTAACGACTTCGTATATGACCGATATGCTGAAGGCAAAAGTTTGCGGGACGCGTTAAGCTATCCTGTATGGCGCTCGGTTTATCACAAACTGATGTTTCGTATCAATATGCCATTCGACACGTTTTCCATGTTCTTGTTGGGTTATTATCTTGCTAAGTCGGGAATAATCGATAATCTGAAAACACATGTAACGGTTAAGAATTTCATTATATTCACCATCTTTTATGTCCCGATAACATACGTGGGATTGCATTTCAAGATACCAGCATTCCAGAAAATCGGATATGTTTGTGGTTCTTTCAGCTATGCACTGCTGTTTCTCTTGCTTTATTACAAGACCTATCCATTCTTCCGTTTCTTGGAACCCTACGGCAAATTAGGTTTGACTAATTATTCCATGCAAGGTGTCGTCGGCGTTGTGTTAGGAGGACTCTTTTTTGCCCCGCGCCACTTATCGATTACCTATTTTATATTAACAATGGTATTGTTCTTTTTTGTACAACTTGCATTCAGTACCATCTGGCTAAAGTACTACAAATACGGGCCACTCGAATGGGTATGGAGATGCGGAATCGAAAGGCGTTGGATAAAGAACAAACTATGAAAATTTAATGTTATGGACGACAAAGACAAAATAACCGTTACTTCACCTTTATTACCAGATCTGGACGAGTTCCATTCCATGCTAAAGGAGATTTGGGCGAGTAAGTGGGTTACGAACAACGGACAATTTTATAAACAATTGGAACAGGCGTTGTGCGAGTACCTGAAGGTACCATACATCAGCATATTCACCAATGGAACGCTGCCCTTGCTTACCGCCTTGCAGGCGATGCGCATCACAGGCGAGGTGATTACTACACCTTACACTTTCGTGGCTACAACCCATAGTATCTGGTGGAATGGTTGTCGTCCTGTGTTTGTGGACATTAAAGAGGACACCTGTGGTATAGACCCCCATCGCATCGAAGCGGCCATCACCCCCAACACCACAGCCATCATGCCGGTGCATTGCTATGGCATGCCAGTTGACATGGAGCACATTCAAAACATAGCCGACAAGTACGGCCTGAAAGTCATCTACGATGCCGCCCATGCTTTTGGTGTGGAGGTGAACGGCAAGAGCGTGCTGAATGCCGGAGACATGAGCACACTGAGTTTCCATGCTACCAAAGTATACAACACACTTGAAGGTGGTGCTTTGATCATGCACGATGAAAAAACAAAAAAACGCATCGATTACCTGAAGAACTTTGGTTTTGCAGGAGAGACCGAAGTCGTTGCCCCTGGCATCAACAGCAAAATGGACGAGGTGAGGGCTGCATACGGTCTATTGAATTTGAGGCTGGTGGATGATGCCATCGCCAAACGTCAGTACGTGGCAAATCGTTACAGAGAGGCTTTACGTGACGTTCCCGGCATACGCTTCTTTGAAGATACACCTGGTGTCAGGCATAACTATATCTATTTCCCCATCTTCATCTCTGAAGAGCAATATGGTTGCTCTCGAGACGAGCTTTACTTCCGCATGAAAGAACACGGGATTTGGGGTCGTCGGTATTTCTATCCACTGATCAGCACTTTCAGCACCTATCGCGGATTGCCCAGTGCCACACAAGAAAACCTGCCCGTTGCCACAAAAATAGCCAACGAAGTAATATGCTTGCCCATGCATTCCAGCCTGAGCGATGAGGACATTGAGCGTATCATAAATGAGATAAAAAGGCCATGAAAAAACTGATGCTTCTCGGCGGCATTCGCTATCTGCTACCAGTCATTAAGGCCGCACATAAGCAGGGTCATTATGTGATTACTGCAGACTACTTGCCTAACAACATCGCCCACAAATACAGCGATGAGTATGTCAATGTGAGCATTATTGACAAAGAGGCTGTACTGAAGGCTGCCCAAGAGAAACAGATTGACGGCATCATGTCTTTCGGTGTCGACCCAGGCGTGGTAAGTGCAGCGTACGTGGCTGAAAAAATGGGGTTGCCTTTCCAATGTTCATACGAGGCTGCGTACATTCTTCAAGACAAGTCGCGCTTTCGTCAGTTTCTGTTGGATAACGGCTTTAACAGCCCCAAGGCAAAAGGTTATTGTGACATCGAAGAAGCTGTTCGCGATGCTGATAGGTTCGACTGGCCAGTCATCGTGAAGCCCGTGGATTCTGCCGGTAGTAAAGGTGTAACCAAAGTGACTGACAAACAAGATTTACGCCAAGCCATTACAACGGCTCTTGGAGCAAGCATCGGCAAACGCTTTATCATCGAAGAGTTTTTAGACGTGAAAGGTTATCAATCGAGTGCTGACGTCTTTGCCGTAGATGGGCGTTTGGCTTATCCCGCCTATTCAGACCAGCTGTTTGACCCCGATGCGGCCAACCCTTATACACCTGCCATCGAAATCTGGCCTTCATCAATGCCTGCGGAAGTCCAAGAGGAGTTAAACCAAGAGTTACAGCGTCTATTTACATTGCTTGGCATTAGAAATGGGATTTTTAATGTAGAGAGTCGTCTCTGCTCCAATGGCAAGGCCTACCTTATGGAGGTGTCGCCTCGCGGTGGAGGGAATCGGATTGCTGAACTACAGACCATGGCAACGGGGCAAGACCTTTTTGCCGCTGAATTGAATCAGATTCTTGGCGAGCCTGTCACCAACATCACAAGGCCTGAATATGATGGTGTTTGGTGCAACTATATCATCCATTCCTACGAGCATGGAACGTTAGAGGGTATTGAAATTGATTCGGATTTTAAGCGTCGTTATGTCCGAGACGAAGGATACAATCTTCATCCCGGAGATACCGTGGAACCTTTCACAGGGGCTAATACTTCGTTAGGAACGCTCTTCCTGCGCACTGATACCCGTGATGAAATGGATGCAATATTAAATTCTATCCACAACAAGATAACTATCAAATTACGATAAATATGGAAGCCATAGGAGGCTATTTCTCATTGGAATTGTCAAAAGGTGAAGCTTATCATCCCCAAGCGATAGCTCTCAATACAGGGCGCAATTGTTTGGAGTATATTATGCGCTGTCGTAATTATCGCAAGGTGTATATCCCGTACTACACCTGTGTGGTGGTAGCAGATTCATTCCATAAGTTGGACATTCCGTATGAATATTATCATATAAATGAGCAACTGGAGATTGCAGAGGACATCTCTCTTGGAAGTGAAGAAGCATTGCTCTTTACCAATTACTTTGGACTCAAGCAGCGGTATGTGGAGCGGTTGGCAAGACAATATGGCAAACAGCTTATTGTGGACAACACGCAGGCTTTCTATGCTAAGCCAAAAG
>Ga0310696_10002283_pt1 | contig 25727 bp, 15 predicted proteins | sample AusTroGonzalo_MG_4_FD_203885 | JGI IMG/M metagenome (GOLD analysis project Ga0310696, IMG submission 203885) | Bovine rumen microbial communities from tropical cattle in Woodstock, Queensland, Australia - Gonzalo_02 (v2) (version 2) | ecosystem: Host-associated > Mammals > Digestive system >...
CACCGTTTTGAACTAAATGGTGACAGTATGAGAAAATAATCGTATTTTTGCCGCGCCAGGCTTGAAACGTTAACTCAAGTGGGTGGTTATCGCCGAAATGCCTGGGTGGTTATCACTGAAATATCTACACCACCAACGGCTTCCAGAAGCCAGCCGAAACAACCAATGAGAATGTATAAAATCATAACTCCAAAATTTTGATGAATAATAACGTTGATTTTCGGCGGCAAAATTACAACTGACAGGTTCAGTCATGTTGAACCTGTCTCGTTCGCGGAAAAAATCTGCATCTTGAGCAGCAGTAGCTTGGCCTGACGCAAACTTTTCGTTTTTCTTGCCATAGCCTTTGTTTGTCTTGGACGAAAAGTTAGGAAAACAAGTCAAAAGTGAACGGATTTGCTCCGTTTTTTAGACCTTTTCGGCAGCAATCACCCTTTTCTGACGAACGGATATTGCCGTCCAATGTTTCCTCAAACTACACATTCCTGGTCTTCATATACGACACCCTGAACTCCTTGCATTTCCGTTTTTCCTGCCGCATAGCTTCCACCGAAAACGGACTGTATTTTTCAAAAATATCCAGTCCGCGCCCAAGCATAATGGTCCACCCTGTATCGGTCTTGATGCAACGGTCATGGAAATCCCGGAACTTGTATTCGAACTCAATGCCGTAACCCACCAAGTCATCCTTGAAGTCATCCAACTTGTCTATCAAATCCGGAATTTTGTCCTCATCCTCGTTGGTGATGAGCGTTATTTTAAGATCATCCACAGAACGGGTGTCCACAAGCATCGTCACAAACTCCATGAAGTTTTTGACTTGCCATGGGGCACGAATATAAGGATCTTCTATCGTTATTTCATTTGCATCAGAAAGATACGGGGCGAACAACTTCTCGTAAGTCACACCCGTTTGACCCATCCTGAACGACAAGGATTGCTCCCGAAGTGCGGGAACTCTCAATCGCTTTCCGTGCTCTACGGTCTCGTTGCAAGACTCTTCATGATTTTCAGGGTCTGCAACCTCATCTTCAACACTTGAAGCATCATGAGGCTCGAAAGTTGGCAAAGCGAGACCGTTACTCACTCTCTCCAAAGTCTCCACGCGCACTTCTTCCCCATTTTTCAAGTTGATGTATTTGAATTGGGCCGGCTCCGCCAAGAAGGTCTCATCAATGATATACAATTGATCTTTCACCCGTTTACGACATTCTGCAGCAAAGTCAATAAGTTCGTAGGCCTCCTCGTCAGTCATCTTTCCGTCGGGATAGAGCAGCTTCATCATACCGGAAAATGTCTTTCGAATAGCCAAATGGTCTCGTTCCGACAAGGAACCATCAAATTTGGCGTACTCTTTCAGAATATGGGTACGATCATCGTTTCGAAGAGCATGGAGCACAGCGGCCACATAGTCGGTAATCAACCCATATCCTGTCGAAAAGCTGTTTTTCTTCAACATTTTAATCTCCCAACCCGGATTATAGAGGTGAACCCTGTCGAGGAACGCTCCTTTGACAAATGAGGTCGGAATGGATTCAAACAGATGGCTGTTTTTCAGCATATAAGAGACCGTATGCTTCGTATTGCCCACAAAGCACATAGACGCACTGGCCTCATGAGTTGCCTTTCCTCTGTTAAAAGACTTGTTGGCCAAATAGTTCTGCATGATATCAATAAGGGTAGGCTCAACGGCGCGACCTTTTTGCTGTTCAAACTCATCCCACGCCACTACATCCCAATACCCCACCAATCCGAGAATCTCCTTGTTCCCTGACATTTTCACAAACAACCGTGCGGAAGTCACGTCACCGCCACTCACCAACACTCCGTAGGGCGACAACTCTTGAAACACATGGCTTTTACCCGTCCCTTTCGGACCGAGTTCCACAAAATTGAAGTTGTTTTCCACATGAGGCAACAGACGAGCCAAGGTGATGAACTTTTCACGACGGTTCATCGGTTCGGGATTCAGCCCTACGGTATGCATCATGAAATCCAGCCACTCCTCGGTAGTGAAATTCTTTCGTTGCTCAATGTAGTTTTCCAAATCAATGTTTGATATTTGGATAGGCTTCAGCGTTTGAATCTCCCAACGCACCCTGATGTCCTCGCCTTGCAGATAACCGATGGTGACAATGCACCACACTCCATTGCCGGAAAGTAGTTTGGGGTTTGCCTTCACATATTGTGTACCAATAGGTACGTGTGTCAATCCAAGATTGGCAAATTCCGCCTCGTATTGGTCCAGTTTCTCATTCAGTGTCACGGAAACCTTGTCGATGACACGATAGTGCCCAGCTTCGCGAATTCTTCCCTTTACAGCTTCCGCTTCCGCCCTATGGACGTAATTATTCTGAATCACCTGTTTAACCTTTTCAAGACCCTCCTCAATCACCTCTTCGTCATCACTGGCGCAATACTGTCCCAGCAAATATTCCAACACGTAGGTGGGCACCGGAAGTCCACCCTTGACCAGGAAAGCCAAGTCTTTTCTCACCACCTTCCCGATGAAAGCATCCATTATTTTTTGTTGAAGTGTCATAATCGTTAAAAATCTTGTTCTATCATTGTATTGTTCTTCACCGTTTCTTTAATCAGAGGGTTGAACTGGTCTTCAACATCGTAAACACGAAGTTGGAGGAGACTGGCAGTCACGGACTTGTTCAGGTTCAGCGTAACTTCGAACACGCGGTTGTTCAGGTTTGCCGCATCGGGGCTATTCAGCAGTACTTCCTTCTCTGTTGACACAAGTGCATCTCCATCGTACACTCGGCACACCACTTTGCGCTCCATCACCATCATGGAAACCGCCTCCGATTGGATCAAATGAAATTTCAGGCGGCTGCTGACCATATTCAGATTGTGGTTCATCAAGGCGACCCCCACTTTTTCTGTCTTTTCCGTCCTTCTCTGGTTACTCTTGATGACAGGTATCAACATCTCCTGCAATGTGGCACCGCCATGGGAAAAGTTATATCCTCCTGATGCTGCAAGCCGGTTAGTGCCGTATGGCACTGCCACAAAGAGAGGTGTTGCCGAAGTAATTCCAGACACTTTCTCCAGTGGGAATTTGGCAATTCCCTCCACATTCTCATTACTGATGGTCAAGTAGTATCTCGTTTTTTTCTCTATACAGTCTTCCGTAATGCTGTGTTTGTCTTTCTCCTCAAACCGAATATCGTTGTATATAAAACCATGATCGGCGGTAATCACCACGTTCGCAACATTCCAAGTGGAGTGCAGACGTTTCACCAAAACAGCCAGTTGATTGATGGCAGTCCGGCATGAACGTACTACCTCAAACGGATTTTGAGGATGACTGTTTTCGTCTATCACGTCATGAAACACATATACCAACGGACGTTTGAATAGTTCTCGATTGCTTATTTGGTCCCCATTCATCACATCTTCGTATTTCACACATATCGCCCCATCTTTATATCGTGCGACATGGGCAGTCCTTTGTTCCGTGGAAATCAGGGACTGCCCGTCCACCAATAACTCCGTCCCTTGAAGCTCTAACGTCCTATGCGGGAGCAACGCGGTCTTGCAATACTTGGTCTCGGTGGGAAGCATCGCTCTATAGGCAAAAAGACTGGCGATATGTTTCTCTTTAGCCAACTCTTGCATAAGTTCTGCAGCCACTTCGTAACGGAGTGCATCGGAAATGACGACCACCTGTTTCACATTCGGGTCACTTTCTCTGTCAAAGAAGTCCTCTTGTTTGCCGAGAGGCAAGCTGTCAAATAAATCCTCCCGTTCTTTTACACAAGTCAGCCACTCTAAATTCAGCACATTGGTAAGTTTTGCATATTCCTGATCCAATCGGCTCTTGGCGTCGTGGATAGCTTGTCCCATTGGATTCTCTTTAGTGATCAGCTCGTGGTACGCCTCTAATGAATGGCGATAGAACATGTCAGCCAGATACAACTCGTCCGTATAACGATTCACATACTCTTCCGGGCTGTTCAGCTTCAAGGAGCCGACCGTTCTTACCTTCGCGTAATAAAGCGCCACTTGCTCAATAAATCTAATGACCACCTGAATGTCGGATTGCACAGGAAATTTCAATGACAAGTTACGCATCCTGTCGTTCACGGAATCAGGCTCTTCCAACAATCTGTTCTTTAGCACCTCCTCCAATATGGGCCAGCAAAGCCGTTCTGTCATATAATGATACGGCGCATCAATGCCGTACACACGGATAATCTCCTCTTCTTTGATGTCCTTTCCGAGTTCTGACAATGCCTGAACAAACTTCTCCGACCACTGACGGTTTTGAATGCCGTATTCATATACTTTGTTTTGCCCCTCAAGCATAGCGGTGTTAGCCACTTTATAGGACTTGTAATTGTCCGCAGGCGATGCTTCGAGCAGTTGTGTGATGCTGTTGTATTTCAGGCACTCGGCCACCTCCTTCATCCGAAGTTCGGAGTTCGGGTTGTAGCTTCGTCCAAACAACCGGGTCAACTTGTCATCAACGGCTTTCTTAGCATCCCTGTTCTTTGCCAAACGCTGGAAAAACTCGTCGCGTTTCTTACCTTCGGAACTCAGTCCCAACACCAACATTTTGGCGACAATCGCCTCCCAATCCAACAATTTCTTATCACCAAGGTATGAAGAGACGAACGCCCGGCAAGCCACATCTTCGCTGAATGATTCCTCTGTCAGGTACCCAGCAAGTATTGTGCTGATTTTTATTGACGAAAGTTCGCTGATATTGTTCTTGACGAACAAGCGGAACTTTTCCGGAATATTGTACTGTTGCATGTAGCTGGCATAGTCATCTTCTTTGTACTCCATGTTGGCTTTGAGCATGTCCAACAAGGGGAATTTCAGCATCTGCTCCTCCGTGTGCGGATAGGTGCCGTTTGTGAACAGCAGGACTATGTTTTTGTCTTTCCACGTGTTCTCGATGGCGTACTTGGTGTTGAACCACGCACCGTCGAACACTTTGAATACGTAGTTGTCGTCCCAGGCCGCATCTTCCAGATCTTGCAGGATGATATTCATCCTGTCGAAGATGAACAAAACGTGCAACTGTGGGTTGCGCTCGAAGTAGTTGTATATTTTTTGTTGGATCATGTCTCGTTTACTTACAACAAATCTATATATTTATCCTTTTTCCAAGGAGTCAAATAATTCTTCTTCAAAAAAACTTTAACAATGTTCCTGTAGCGGTCATCTTTCATCAATTCCTTTCGAGTAATATCATCTAAAAGAGTAATCCATAAGACTTGAACATTATCGATACGGCTATATGTACATGGGGAAAGAAAAAAATTCAAACTTTCATGTTTATTAGAGTAATCCTCTATCACAGGTTTGAGCATCTCATACTTCTTATGGAAATACATTTTTGCCAAGAGCCGGCAACAATAGACTCTATTATCAACATTGATTACGGCAATCTTCGACAGCATCTCTTTGAATTTTTCAACAGACACAACTGGAAGTTCATTGAGAAAAATGAAATTCAAATATGCAATGACATCTGTAATATTATTCATGCAGAATTTGGAGAAATCAGGTTTTATACCTTCTTCTATAACATTGTATAAAGGATAAATGCTATTTGCTTTCTGTTTGTCTTGAAAACATGATACGGAAAATGAAGTATAGCAAACGTTATCTTTGTGCAAAAAGTCTGAAATTGAATAAATAATTTCCGTAAAAGCAGGTGTGTCGCAGTTGCTTTTAATTAGTTCATCCAATAGCTGACACAGAGTTTCAGACGAAGGCTTGTGCTTCTTCAACAGATCAAGTAGAGTGTACTCGTTGAATTGAAAAGCTTTCAATGCATTCCAATATTTTAATAACGCGTTATACAAAAGTTCTGTCGATATAGTGTTGTTTTCCGACTTTGAAATGACATAAAAAAGATTTTGTATTATTTCAGAAATATGATCCAAATGGGAAAAATCTTTTGCCTTATTAAGATTGCTTAAGTATGCATTAATTTTTTCTACAGCAGTTTCCGACAATGTTATGGAATAAACCTCATATTGTTTAAATAGCTCTATCAGTTCTCTATTGTTCAGTTGAAAAATAAATATAAAGATTCCGATTGGCAAAATAGTATCTAATTTGGAATTAACGATAAAAGAACCATGATGAGGTGAGTCTGGCGTGGCATAACTGTTTAATATCCCCGCTGCCGAATTTAAACAAATTGAATTGTAATATTGATTATTATCGTAAATAATGAAGTTGTCATTGCAAAAACTGTATTCCCGTTCAAATCTTCCAAGTAAATCAAGCAGATTGCCATTAATTGAAGTGCCTCCTCGCTCGCACAATTTCCGTTGTTGATGGATTTTATTATTCAATCGTTCTGTAGCAATTGCTTGTTGACCTATTTCACGATAGGATAATAAATCTTGGAATATTTTCCGTATTTCCTCATCTATCGGAAGTTTGTTCAAAACTTCATCAAGATTGATTCTAGAAATTTTCTCAAAAATAGCATTCCCATCAACATCTCTCCTTGACATGAGCTGATATTGAACCCCGTATCTGATTGACCATATATTATAAAGACAAATGAAATACAATATGTACTTTTGTTTATTCCATGCCGAAGGAAGAATCTTATTATATATCTGATACGCTTGATAATATTCACCTAATTTATATAGTGTAAACGGATATTCCAAATCATCAATGTTGATTGACAATTCTCGAACACTAAGGATTTTCAGTCGATCATTCAATCCATTAATGTCCAGATTGTAAAATATCCCGACGGCCGATAATCCATCAAAATATTTGTCTACATTAGCATTCTCCTTGATAATTACTACATTATCAATAGAATATAGATGATTATATTTTGCAATTCTTATGAGATTTTTGAAGTCAATGTCAGGATGTTCCCGAATAAATCTTTTCTTGCCTTCAAAACTCTTTAGCTGAAAAGAAAGTGACTTAAAATAGCGAGACCTTGTATTAACACCAGTCGAGTGACGATACCATGATTGCTCTTTTTTAGAAAAAAAATACCTTATTCCATCCCCGAAAACTTTAATTTCATCCGAATACGAGTTCATTTCAGCATATAGCTGACTGGCGACATCCAGAGTCATGTCTTTTTTCATCAGACAAATTGCTCGTAATACTTTGTGCAGATAAATTCCTTTAGGATTGGTTAATGTGGTTTTCTCTTTGTCAGGCACATCTCGTAATGTTTCTGACAAATCTTTTTCCTCTACATAGACAATGTTTATACCCTTATTCTCGTAATAGTTGTTCGTTAGGTGATCAGGTTTTGTATCAGTAATCAGGTATGCCCGCTGCATCTCTCCCTGTAAATTGGATTGCAGTTCATTGAGTATCATTTTCAAATTAAGATCAGCAAAGGAAAAACCAACAAAGACCACCAATTTACTGGCAAACAGGGATAAGACAAATGAACGAATCAGCGGGAATGTCTTGCTGTAATTAAAATAATCACTTTCTGTTAGTACTATGTTGTCAGAATCGAAATCGCCATGCATTTTTATCAGCGCATTCGGATAGGACATTTTCGGAATATCCCCATCTCTTCTTACTACAGAATACTGCTTGTATTCGTTTTGTATTTCTTGCTCAAAAAGGTCATCATAATTTGTTGTGATAATATGACATGGTTTTAAATCGAGGATTGCCTTATGTATATCATTGGGAATTACACAATGATGTTTAAGAACGGATTTCACCTTATCCAAATATTCCTTTTCACCCCGTGCATCCATATACAGCTGTGCAATTTTAAGGTCATCGGTTTCATTCTCAATGCCACATTCCTTTTTAAACTCTTTTGTCAATTCTGACCAAGTAGGGACACCGGAATTGTTGGAAATACCAGCTCCTGCAAAGATTACCAAACGACCTTGCTTAGCTGCTTCTTGAATATGAATTAGATGGGAATGTTGCAATTTGTCCATAATATCATCATAACAATTGATTATTCCACAGTTAAATCACCACCGAAATAGTCATACTTCAACAAAATATTCCAAAATTCATTCTTCAACAAATCAACAAAAACGCCAAACTCCCTTGCACTCATGTTTGGATTAGCATCAATGGCCACTCCAAGAGAATTGTATATTATCTCTGTCCTGTTTTCATCAGGAAGTGTTTCCAATGCAACATGATTTTTCTTCGCATAAAACCATATTGCACGGACAGCCTTCAAAAGTGGCCTGTTCAAATCAATTTTTTCCACCAAAGGCAGGTCAAAAGCATTAGAATCAGTATAAACAGGATCATTCATCCACCTCATTTCTCCTGCGTCGTTGTATCGGATTTCTTCCGCGATGTTGTTTTTCAAGAACAAGGGTTCAACATACTCGTTGCCTCGTGAACTGTTGCATTTCTCACAAGCTATTGCAAAATTATGATAGGCTAATCTATGAGGATAGGCAGAAGGCTTGGTGGCATGTCCGTTTAAATAATCTTCCGTCAAACAAATGTTATCCTCATTTAACCCATCATATCGAAGCTTGAAATATTTGTCTAACCCTTCCTGTGTTTGAACACTTTGCGGTATGATATGTTCAATGGTTGCATCTTTGTCACCATGGTCTTCAATCCGTTTCATGCAATAACAACAACGATGCGTTTGTTCTACAAGCAAAACATCGTCAATCATGCGGTTTTTGTCATGTCCATTGTTGAAACGCCTCCATTCATCATAAATGGAATTAGCATTACAAGTAGGTTGGCCTATAGCCTGTCTCAAGAACGGGTCTATTGTTGCGTTAGCATCCGCATCTCTGGTTTTATCAATAAATTCCATAAACTATAAACCGAGCGTTTTGATAAAACTGATGTTGTGGGCATATTCGTTTCGAAGTTTGTCCGCAATTTTCTCTGCTTTAACAGCATCCTTTGCCTTCCAATACAGATACATTTTCCGCAACTCTTCCATCTGAACATTGCTGTGAGGAGTGTCCATGACATCCGTCAACCCACTATTATAATCAATGCCAAAGACATCTTCGATAAGTTGATTGTAATATTGTCCATCCTTACTATACAGTTTGTATAACTTATGGTCTTCGGTATCACCAGCAGTTTGGTTGAAGTTGGTAATCACCAAAGGAGAATGGGTTGACACGATGAACTGTAAGCGGGGAAATGCCCGTTGCAATCTGGGAAGAATCTCCATGGCTATGGTGGGATGCAGGTGCAACTCGATTTCGTCAATCAACACAACCCCTTCGGGGTTGCAATGGCCGTTCAGCAGATAGCTTCGGTTAGCCAAATCGAACACCATTGAGAAAATGCGATTATAGCCTTGCGGCAAACTGTCGAATGGCTTTTTGGTGCCATTGTCATACTCAATCATCATAACCAGTTTCCCACCCCGGAATTCGGAATAGAGGTCTGTGATGGCCAACGATTCGTTGACACCCGCTTCCAAAGGCAGGGTAAACTGTTTCAGAACTTGAGTGACAGCGTTAACATAACGCTCTTTGACCTCATCAGGTTTTGTGCCGTTGTTATTCCATTGCATGGCGAAATAGGTCTTCCAAATTTCCACACAACTTTGATCCAAATCCCATTGGTAATAGCCGGTGTTTGGAGGAAGAGGGTTGCCTGACTCCAGCTTACTTTTTATGGCGTTACTTATGCGCGTGTTTTTATGCGGGAAGCCATCCGAGAAATAGGCCAAAACAGGTTTTTCGTTCCTTTCGTTGTAATATTGCCAAAATTTCAGATAGGCATCTCTGAACAAAGAATCCTTCAATCCTGAAGTGAGACTTTCCTGTTCGAAAGACCAGCCCAGCGACCCTCCAAGCAAATCAGTGTCGGGCGTATCATTCTCGGAGAGAACTCCTTCTGCATGAATCTTTATAGGATATTGATAATCGACATTCTCAAATCGGGCATCAGTTATTGAAAAGCCTTGCACTCGTCTGTCTGAACTGGCGATAAAATCATATTGCTTTTTGTCCCGTTGCTTGGAAAATATAAAACTCAGAACTTGCACCATTGCCGCAATCAGATTGGTTTTTCCCATTCCGTTCTTACCAATCAGAACAGTGATTTTATGACCAAGTTCCAGATAATAATCCGAGAAATTTCGGTAATTATGCAATTTTATGCTATCAAGTCTCATTCCTGTTTGTTCTTAAAAAACGTTCCGCAAAAATACAACTATTTTCAATACCCCAATCTATTTTATCTTCCCCAACACATCCCCGAACTTGGCATAATTCACCACCACGCCGTCATCAAGGTCGAAAGCGATGGCTTGTTCGGCCACGACTTGGAGGCGCTCGTGATATTCGCGGCACTCTTCGAGAGCCTTCCGGAGATTCTGCAGCTTGCGGTTCTCGGCAGTGGAGAGGGTGGCGGCACGGTTCTCCAAGTCGCTCGCTTGGTTCTGCAAGAACTCGATGTAGGGCAACAGGTAGTTAGAGCGGACACGCTCTGCGGTGTAGGCATTCATGCGGTGCATGTAGGCCAGGCACTTGAAGGCTCCCTTGCTTGATGAGAAGAGCCAGTAGATAGGACGGTTCTGATACATCTTCTTGTGATCCTTCCAGAAGTCCTTCTGTACATATTGGTCTATAGAGGTTCCCAACTTCTGCTCAATGTAGTTCAGGTTCTCCGTCAGTTTATCCTCGCCGAATGTGATGCGGATAAAGTCGGATATACGGCTCGACAGGTTATCGTCGAAGGGTGAACTCTGTGGCAGTATAGGTATCAGACCGTCATCGTCGATATAAACCAGAACACCACCATACCAGTATTCCTGCAGTTCTTTGTCTGTAGGATTGGGATGGGCAATATGCAAGCCCTTTGTGCCAAGCTTATAGCGCCCCATCCATACACCTACGGCGTATGAGATAAGTTGCTTCATCAGCACGTCCTCGTGCCACTCCAAGCTGTTGTTCACGATGCTGACTTCTCCTTGTTGCAAGATGGTGATTTCGTCCATCGGCACATCGGGAGTAAGTTCGTCTTCAAGGCCATAGATGCCAATAAACTGGCGGTTTAGTTCTTCTTCGTTCTCGTGGAGTTGATTGAAACGCTCTGTCCATTGCGTCTCGAATTCTTCCACAAAATCGCTCAGACGGAAGGAGGACTCCAAGTTGCCTTGGGCTACTTTCTCGTTGCGAAGGGCTACAAGGGGATTGGCCTCGAAGTCCCAGGAGGTTTCGTGGGAGTCCCAGTCGAGCTTCTCTATTTCTACATTTATTTTAGAAAGTTTCTTAATCGACTCACAATTAATAGTGTCATAAATAAATGGAGTGTTGTTATAATCATTTGCAACAAAATGCATGGTGGGATTTAATAACGTTTTATACATTTCCATCACAGATGTATTAGTAAATGCAAGCAAATACAAGAGATAATCATTATTATTATAAATCGTTGCTGTATATGCACTTGAATCTTGCATGATACCTTTGGGTACAAATCGTATGGAAATTTTCCCACTAAACATATTTGACCAACTTAAATGTATTGTATTATAGGAGGCAAAACTACCACTTCTATATCCGGATCCAAGTTTCATTTCTGCTCCTTCATCTTCCCAATCAACAACATACTCTAAATTGCCATACCAACGTCTATAATCCCCCCCCTTATCATATTTTATCCATTTTGAAACACGCTCAAAACCTTTATTAATTTTTTGATATGATACTTCTTCCCACAATCTTAAAAATTTCTTAGTGTCTCCTGTTCCCATCCCAGAATGAGGTGTCGAGATGGAAGAAAGATTGGGTAAATCAATAAAATACTGAGTAATAGCATCAGTTAACCAATATCCAAAAGGATATCCGGGAATCATTAAGAAGTTATTTTGCTTTACATCTTCATAGAGGATGTGACTTCCACTTTCTGAATATTTTATATCAGATATTGATTTGTTATATGAAGTGAAATCATATTTGAAATGCTTATTTTCAAGCGTTTTCTCAAATAAAGTTTGAAGATGCTTTTGGTCGAATTCTTGGAATGTTCTCTTTATAAGGCGAAAATATGAACCTTTTGAATTTGATTTTTTTTTATTTGTTATAACAGCAGAAACAGACCCAAAATCGGCACCAAAGACACCTCTACTTAAATGCAAAAGGGAATCCAATGATTGATTCTCTATAATATATTTTCTTAATTCGGAAAAAGTATTAAGAAACATCCATGAAGGCGGTATAATAAAAGCGAATTTACCTTGCTCATATAACCGTTCAGGAATCATTGAGACAAAAACGGTAGCTAAATCAGCTTTTCCTAAGTTATAATACTTACCGACATAATTCGATAAGACTTCATTCATCGTCTTCAATCCCATATACGGCGGATTCATCACAAGGGCTGCATACTTATCCGTCAGCGTGAGCATCAACTCCATTGCTGGCATAATGTCCTCGACATCCTCTGGCACGAACTGCTCATGTCGCCAGTAGTTCAATGTCTGCTGTATGGAGAGCAAGGTGGAATCTGCAACATCAAACTTCATGATGGAACCAAGCGAATCAGCATCCTGCATCAACTCAAAGGCTGCTGTCAGGTCTGTCAACTGCTGACGTGATGGAGTTTCACGGAAGAACTTCTGCAAGCGTTCTGTCATCTGCTCCTGTGGAATGGGAGTAGGCATAGAAAGAACATGAGGCAATATGTGGGCATCAGCAAAGGAGGCATCCTTCTGACAAGCCTTCAGCATAAGGGCAAAAGTAGCCAACTGCTTGGCGCGAGTGTCAAGATCAACGCCTCGGAGGTTCCAGAAGAAAATGTTTTCAACGGCCTCCTTACGGCTGTAACCCTCATAGATATAGAGGTCGTAGAGTAAGTCGAAACATTCGTTCAGGATATGGCCTGAGCCACAAGCCAAGTCGCCAGTGAGTAGTTCCGTCAGTTCCTTGAACTTGTAGATGCTTTCCTTTGGCGTAGGCTCTGATGGATGTACAAGATATTTCCACTTGGACTTAAACTCAGAGGCTGCACTGGGATTGTTGTCAAGGTAGATGCGCCCGATGGTGTTCTGCACCATGTACTTCACTATCCAGTTGGGCGTAAATATCTGTGTGGCAGCAGGGATCTCGTCTGCCTCGAATTTTCCTTTCTTGGCAAAAACCTCGTCCTTTCGCTCAGAAATGTAGAACTGGTAGAGCCAGCCTATCAGCTCTGGTGAATGGAAGTCTGCATCAGTGATGAATTCCGTATGATTCAGTAAGTCGATAAAGCCTCCTTCAGTCAGAATATCATTTGGCAACAGAAGTTCCGTATAGTCAGACATGGCTCCAAAGCACTTGAAGAGGATGGGATTATCGTGACAGAAAGCCGTTACGAGGATGGCAAACTGCTCAGTAATCTTAGAGTCATCATCTAGCAACTCCATCAACAGCTGCCGCTGACGCTCTTGCATCTGTGGGATGCGCCCCATGCGAGCTTCATCCACAATTCTTGGTGTACGTGCCTGATCAACATATTCCAATACTGGCTCAATGAGCTGGTTCTTCTGGAGGATGCGGATAGCCACCAAACGGTTGAACCAGATGTAGGCGGCCTCCTCATAGACCTCTTTGAGACCTTTCTGCTGCACGCGCTTGTTGAGGGCCTGCCATTGATGAAAGAAGCCCTCTGTCTCCAACCGGCCATTCCACAGGGAACCGCCCTGCATCAACTGTGGATGCATGTGCTCAGGCACGTTACCGTTCTTGTCGAAGCCTAACGTTATTATCTTGGCGGCGATGCCGTTCTTCAGTCTGTTTCTCGCCTCAGTGGCGAATTTTTTCAGTTTGTTGGTTTCCATACAATGGTTATAAGTTATGGATTATAGGTTATAGAAGCCCTACCTGACAATCATCACGCCGTCGTTGTCTTTCAGCAGTTTGCGCAGTTGCTCGCGGAGGCCGTCAAGGTAGCGGTCGATGTCCTCCTCGGAAGTGATTGGAGTGCTGGTCTTGGTCTGAAGCGAGGCTTGGTTAATCTTCTTCGCATAGGGATGGGGATCTTCGTCAACCTTGTGGTTATTATCGGAATCATCGTTTGGAACATACTGCGCTTTATGTTTGTTGGCATAGTCCAAAATCTTGCCGACTTGTTCTTGGTAGAAAGCATCTGTGTTGAGGTTGTCTTTCAGCACAAGGATATTCTCGGGGGTGGTTTTCACCATGATGGTGTTATCGCGGTTGGCCAAAACCGAAAGCGGCACATTCTGCTCATGGGCCACCGTCTCCAACTGTTCGAACTGCTCGTCGTATGCGTTCCGTATCTGTTCGCGGAGGCCTTTGCGCACTTCGTCGAGTGCCTGCGACAGCTCCCGCTGCAACCGGATATAGTTACGCAAGCCAGGAATAGGCCACGGATCATCCTCTATCTTGAGGAATTCCGCCACTTGGGACTGTGCATCCTCCGGCAGCGAGGCGAAGTTGTATTGGTTCTCCTTGGCAAACTGCCGCAGTTTCTTGTAGGTCCCCAATTGGTCGTGGGTGAACTGGGCCACCTCTTTGCAGCGGTCAATCAATCCAAGGGCTTCCTCCCGTTTGTCAATGACGGCTTGGAAGAAGGTTTCGGGATTGCGTTCCGCCAACCATTTGTCGAAGAGGTCGATGGCCTGTTGAATCGGTTCTGCAAAGGGATAGCCGCCAATCTGTTTCTCGATGTCACGATAGCCCTCTCGCTTGTGATACAAGCTGTTGGTAAACTCCTGGTCGCGGCTGATTCGGAATATCTGGGTGCTGTCGGTAGTGGTGAAGGCCTCTTTGGCCCCGAAAAGCTCTTTCCAAGTCTCGATGTAACGGTTGATGAGTTCTTGCGAAATGGCCTTGGATTTACGAAGAGTGAACTTGTTGGTTTCCTGCACAATACGGTTGGCCACCAACGTATTGTCCACGTTGGGATTGTTGGCATACGTGTAGTCGCGGGCGTGGCGCCGCACCAACTCATTGATAATGTGGAGAGTGGCGATACCGTCCCAACCGTAGGGCGGTTTGGCGAACTTGGCCGTCACATCGGCCACATTCACATCGGCGAATTGCTTGTTCAGGTAGAGTTCCACCTCATGCTCAGGAGGGGTGAGTTCGGCGTTCATCCCTTCGTAGTCGCCGGCGTTGACCGTGCGTAGGATGGCCTTTTTCAATGCGTCGGTGGTGTGGGATATGGATGGCTGATCCACCAAGGTCGCTTTGGTGTAGATGCCGGCAAGATGCTTCTGCAGTGCAAGCGCGTAGCGTTCCCCGCCACGCTTGTTGCCCAGTTCCATGTTGTCGATAGTGCGCAATCCGCTGATAATAGGGCAAGTGTCGAGGATCTTGTGGAACTCGGGAGCAATAAGCGTTTCGAACAGTTCTTTGGCTCTCTTTTCGAACTCTGCGCGGGTTTTGGCATTGTCATCGTTCAATACAGGAGTGCTCATATAGCGGTTGCACTGGCAATACCAATAAAAGGCATTCTTCAGCCGTTTGTTTTCGCCATACTGTAGCCCAAGGTAATAGACCATCTTTTTGGCCTCGTTGGTAATGGCCAACTGCTCGGGTGTCTCATATTCGTTGTCCACCACAAATTCCACCTCTATGTCCGGTGAAGCAGAGAGGTAGTGACGCTGTTTGATGAGTTGACCCACTGCGAAGGAGCGGGTCTTGTACTGCACCTTGTTGTTGATGGAGAGGTATTTGTTGAAGATGTCGCGCAACATCTCGGCCATCGCATTGTTGTCAACGCTTTGGTTTTGGATGAGCTGGGCCACTTTCATCTCTTCTTCGCTGTAAAAGGTGTAAGTCTCAGGGGCTCCGTTCTTGCCGGCTTCACGGCGGATGATATTGTTGTCGCAGAAAAAGTCGAGAATTTTCTCCACCTCGTTCTTGATGGTCAGACGCGGCGTACGTGTGTCGTTCACCAAGAGGGTGGTCACATTGTCGATGTTGGCGGGGAACAACAGTTGGTCAGTCTGAGAGATGTTGCAAATCATGAACAGCACATTGGCCACGCGGATGGCCAATTTGGGGTCGTGCTCGTAGGTGCGGGCCATGCGGATGGCATTGTCCACAGCTTTCTGCCCACGAGCCTGCAAACCCTCCTCGAACATGTTGTTGTACAGTTCGTCGAAAGAAACGTACTTTCCGACTTCATCCTCTGCACTGTTTTTAGCCGTGGAGTGAATCACTTTGATAATGCTGCGCTCGTTACCTTTAACCTCTTTGGCTACATAGCCGAGATTCAGGAACGAGTTGAACACCTGCATAATCAGCTTGAACTGATAGGGCACGAAGGGATAGTAGGCCACGAAATCCTCTTTGGACTCGTATGCCTCATAGCTGTTAGGCAGCTTGAATTGAAGCCCGAAAGCAGTGTTTTGCTGGTCATAGAGGTCTTCAAGTGCCGGAACGGACTCTGGTTTCTTGTCGAGAATACGCTTCTGGGTAATCACCTCGGGCTGGGTGCCTTTCAGGGAGACCTTCACCTCAAAACGGCCCTTGATTTTGCCTTCCTTGTCTTTCTCTTCGGCGATATTGCAGTCGTCGAGCACCTCCGAGAGATCCTGTTGGGCGGTACAAGCCACCCACACTTTGTTTTGGCAAGCCTCGGATAGTTTGGTAATGATTTCCTGCAGGTTCAGATAACGGTCGCGCTCTTTGTTGATGAACTGGCTCACCTCATCGGCTAAGAGTATCAGACGGTAATCATCCCCTTTGTCTTTCAAAAAAGAGGCTAATTCCGAGCTGAACCGATCGATGCTGACATTGGTGTCACGTTTCAAGAGACGTTCCCTGATGCTTTCCTTGTCTAACGTCGGGGCCAACTCGCACGCAATGTCCAAAACCATACCCAACTCGTTGTCAATCATGTCAGCGGCATCGTTAGGATCATCCCAATTGCCGCCTTCCTTGGCAATCCGCTCCTTGAATTGTTCGAAAACGCCCTTTTCCATCAGCGGTTTTTCCAAATGCTGTGCCAACGACAAATTGAACTTGTTAAGGCCACGCTTGCCGTTAAACTCGTTCCAAAAAATATGCAGGAAGGCTTTCTTCTTGTCGGTGGAGTTGTCATAGCTGGTCTCAAGGTTGAAAATGCATGTCTCGATAGTGGCGCGTTTCAGCCAGTTGGCAATGCTGAGTATAGCATCGTAATCACAGCTGACATTGTGATTCGCGTCCATCGGGTCAATGTCCCTCACTGCCTCCAACAGCCGATCCAACGCTTTCTCTTGCGTACGCGGCGTGATGCAATAATCCAAATATTTCAGGAAGTGCGACTTTCCCGACCCGTAGTAACCGTCAATCCAAATGCCCACGTGATCGTAGGGCTTGTTGTTCTTGATGGCATCGAGAATACGATAGAGCCCGTTGATGATTTCATCGGTGAACACATATTCTTCAATCTCAATCCTTTCTGTTTCAGGATCAAACTTGGTGGCACTAACGGCTGGATTGACAGGCCGATCAATGGGTTTGCTGTATAGATCTTTTAACTTCATGGGTATGATGGGTTATTCGTTAATCAATAATGTGGCACGATAGGTGTGGTTGTCGGGCAAAGTTCCGAACAATCGGAAAGAGTTGTTCTCCCGATGGCCAGGATAAAACACGATGATTTTGTATTTGCTCGTGTCATTATAATCTTCATAGAGTGCCAACAGCTCGTTGACACGGAGATAGGGGAACATGCTGCCTACGCCATACAAGAAAACGTATGGCCGGCGATAATCGTCTTTGATGTTGATATGGTCAAGGATGCGCTGGTGCAAAAACTGCACAAACTCAGGACTATGGGCATTTCGCGAAAGTGTCTCCTGTGTTTTTGGTGCAGTTGACGGGTCCGCCTGCTCCTTTTCCAACTGGTATTTCAACATGCTGGGATGTTTCAGGAACTTCTTCTGGTCAAGGAAGTGGCAGAACTCCTCAAACAAATTCAGGGTCAGCACATCCACATAGTTGAGCGGACGAATGAGGTTCTTCTTGAATTCCTGTATCTGGCGACGGATGTCATACTCCTGCTCCGCCGGATATTGGTAGATGAAGAAGTTGTAGAACAGGTCGCCGTTCTCTGTGTCTTGGAACCCCGGGCTATTCAATTTGTCATCAAGTTCTTTGATGGTCATAGGAGCTGTTTTTTGAGGTTATTAATCTGGTACGACTGCAACAGACAGGCTTCGAGAAACCACGGTTCTCCAATGCGGATATAGTAGTCTAAGTTCTCGGCAGAGAGCGGGTGAAGCCGGTCTTCATTATCCAACATTCCCACTTTGCGGAGGATAGTGAGATAAGCACTGGCCACTTTGCGCTTGGTTTTGTCGCTCCAGGAGTCAACAAATGCGTCGCGGGCCGCCACTTCGGAAAACTCCATTGCAATGTCATCATAAAGTACAGTCTTGCTGATGCTGTTCCATTTCCGCATGGTCACATTGACGTGAAAGTCAAAGCAAATTTTGTAGGTTTTCAGGATGACAAAGAACAAGGCTACCTGTTGGTCAGTCTCGTTCATGGATTGATAGTCAACCCAGAAAGAGGGTGGCATGGCATCATAACGGCGGGCAATCTCCACGATAGCCCTGTAGCGGGAAGTTTCCGCATTGATCTTGAGCAGACGGTTGTTCAGCTTCTCATCTTTGAGGAGAGACTCCCGTTCCACTGACTGAAGCAGCGGTAGAAGTGCATTCGTTTCCGCATACAAGAATCCCCCTCCCGTTATGGCCGCTGAATATGGACTATTGCTTGTATTCATTATTGTTTTGGTTGATTTTTACTCAATTCATTATTACTCATTTTTGACCCGGCAAAAATACTACAAATTTGTTCACTCATACTGAACCTATTCCCCATACCTTTCCAATCCCTTCTCGATCCTCATCCTTATCTTCTCCCGGAACCATTCCGGTTCAAGCACTTCCATGTTTTCGCCGAAGGACAGGATCAGTTGCTCCAACTCGTAGTTCAGATATACTTCGATGGTGATGACGGCACCGGTGGCATCTTCAGAGACTTTCTTTTGCGTGCCATGGAGCGGCTTGGTGCGGACGTACGGCCACGAGACCGGGGAGACCCACAGTTTGACGAGCGTGGGCTCCGCGTTTGAATCTTTGGACACCCCGATCATCTCGTCAAAATAGTCGGTGAAGTTGATGTCGGCAGGTTGGAACGGCACATCCGTCTCTTTGATGCCCAGGATACGGTCGAGGGCATAGTTGGTCAACGTCTCATAACCCTCATTCCTGGCAATCAGGAACCACCGCTTGTTGTACTGTTTCAGATAGTAGGGATAGACCACGTATTCCACCTCCTTGTCCTGCTTGAAGCTTTTGTAGGTGATGCACAACGTCCGCTTTTCGCTGATGGCGTTGAACAACGGCGTGAAGTGGTCCAGCCCTTCCAAATCCATGTTCTCGTCAAACCCGACCACCTCGTCCGTGGAAACCTCATCGATTTTCAACGAAGCGCCCAAACGGTCGGAAATCTCGCTGATCCAGTCGAACTGCGGCATCCCTTTGAACCGTTTCAGCAAGCAGAGTGTCTGGATGAGCTGCGCGGTCTCCTCGGGCTTCAGCAGCGGCCTGTAGATGGAGAAATCGGGATCGGCATAGTGATAGCGGATGTTCCGCCCCTCCCGGAAACTTTCCACATCCGCATTCGGGGCGTATATCCGCTGAATCTGTTCAATGTCGCCGCGAATGGTGTTCATGGCCGACACAGGCGGATAGTCATGTAGTTCCAACTCTTCATTGCATAATTCCATCATCTCCGCCATCGAATACTTGCGGTTTTTGTCACTCAAACAGCGGTCAATGACCTTGATGCGAACATCTGCATTTTTGGAATTTGGCATAACACGATACTTTTATTGCAAATAACGCCGCAAAAGTAGCATTTTTCGGAATACAAAAATTGCAGGAAACGCGGCGTTTTCGCGATGTAGGATGTGGTCTGTGAGGATTGTGAACTGTGAATAGCGAATGTTATGATTGGTATAAAAGGAAAAAGTATCTTTGCCACTCAAAAAATTAAGTTATGGCAAAGACTAAAGAAGATTTGTTTCAGGAAGAACTTGTGAAATTCATCCTTAACTGGTGTAAGGACAATGATATGCCTCCATTCGAATTGAATGGAATATACACAGGTTCCCATTTGACATTGCGTCTCACTGAAATCGGAAAACAAGATGGGTGGCCACATGTGAAGTAAAACGAACCGATACATTTTTTCTGTCAAACTCCTTGATTTTTTGACAAGAATGATGTATTCCTGCCGTAATCGCTTGTGCCTTTAGTGCAATCCATCCCCTCAAAATCTTACCGTTTAGTGCAGTTTAGAAAATAAAAAATTTACCGTTTAGTGCAATCCGAAAATGTAATTCATTGAGAAAGTGTATTTTATAGACAGTTCAAAATCGGTAGCCATTTGAAAGGTGCCGCCGCTACACGGTGCCATAATCTCACCCTCGTCATAATGCAAGGAGAGCAGCGTGATATTCAGGTGGGTGAATATACTGTACGCTGTATGCCGGTCACCGATTGGCTGCTGAAATACAGTCACATTGAAGCCTGACATTAACTTCAACTGCTGCATTATTGACATCTAAAGCATTTTTATAAGGCATAGACGGTTGTAAACAGGCATGTCGGGCAGATGTGCGTCTTGTTGATCTTTATAAAGAAGAACTTGTTGAGAGCTTCGAAAATTTCATTATTTTTGCGGCCATGATTGGTATTCATGTGGGATAGAGCGTGTGTTGAGCCTAAAAGATCGAACAACAATCATTTTGCAAAAAGAATATTGAAGAAGCTGCCAATCGCCCGAATGTTAATAACTTTCTAAATGTCAATAAGATAAAAAAATGAAAATTCTGTCATGTACTAAACTTATGCCCCAAATATATCAGCATAATCTATCGTCTGCTGAAAAAGTCCGCAAAGAAGAAGGTGTGATAGTTTTAAAGGCTGAAAGAATGGAAGAGGTTGATTTTGGGAAAACAGATTAGCAAATCAAAACCATTTATTATGGATACAGAAAAGATTAAGGAAATCCAAGAAGTATTGGAAGCCGGTGGCAATGTAATCAAGACACGGGATGACCGTGAACTGATACTCATTGATAAGGACGGGAAGATTCGGAATGAGGAAGATTGCAATTGGCAACCAGATGGTGGCAAGGAAGTGAACAACGCAATCTTTCGTTCACGTATTGAACCTTGGCTAACTTCACTTTTTCAATCTGAACACCTTTCCCTGCTATGTGGCTCTGGTATCACCAATGCTATTAGTTTTCTCGCAGAAGTTGGCGGCGGTACAACCATGGGGGCTGCCTCATTTACTCAATTCAAGGATGAGATAGAAAAAGCAGCAGAGGCTTCTGCAAAAGCGAGTGGTCGAGACAAAGGGAATATTGAAGACCAGATAAGAACTGCTAATGATTTACTTCGTGGTCTTAAGATTCTCAAGAAAGACACTGAGGCGGCGGCTTTGGAAACGGACTTGAATAAGATAATATTTGAGTTTGCTAAGTCTATCCTCACTACAGAGAATGCCATTGCAACAGCAAAGGATGACAAACGTGAGAATGCTTTGTCTGTACTCGTTAATTTCCTTCTTAGCTTTGCCAGTCGAACAGGAAACAGGGAAAGACTGAATGTCTTCACCACTAACTATGACCGTTTGATAGAAGTTGGTGCAGAGTTAGCAGGTGTTCATCTGATGGATAGATTTGTGGGAACAATGATGCCGATCTTCCGTTCCTCAAGGTTAAATTTGGATATTCATTATAACCCGCCTGGAATCCGTGGTGAACCACGGTATTTGGAGGGTGTGGCACGATTGACCAAACTTCACGGTTCTGTTGACTGGATACAGAATGAAAACGAAATAAGACGGTTGGGGCTTCCATTTGGCGCAAGTGATATTGCACCTTATCTGAATGCTCCTGGTCTTAAAGGGGCTGATACATTGAAAGTGATGATATATCCAAACTCAGCAAAAGACCGTGAGACAGCGGAATACCCATACGTGGAGTTGTTCCGAGATTTTGCCGCTGCTATTTGCAGACCCAATAGCACTCTGGTGACATACGGATACGGGTTTGGTGATGAGCACATCAATAGGGTCATCCATGATATGCTTACCATTCCTTCCACACATCTTGTGGTAATCTCATATAATGACCCGATAGGAAGAATCTTGCAGTTCTATAATGATTCTGCTCATTATGCACAGATGTCTGTTTTAATGGGAAGTAATCTTGGTGACATTTCGAACTTGGCAAATGACTACCTACCTAAGTCTGCAATTGACAGAGCAACTATTAGAATGGCAGAACTGTTACAACATCGTTTAGGAGCCTCTTCAAGTCCTACTACACCTTCATCATCTAGTGGCACAACAACTACTGGCACTACTGTATCTCCAGTTACGCCTACAGCTCCTTCTTCAACACCTTCCACACCAACTGCATAAGTTATGATAACAACACCTATTGAACGGCTCGCGTCGCTTCGCGTTGGAACGGTGGAGTATATTTCACCCGACCGCATAGAGGTACAATTGGATATAGAATCACCAGATAGTGTAGCCCTTAATACGGGTACTCCACGGAGTTTCCCCCGAATCAATGGCTATGTGATGATACCCGTTGATTTGGGATTTGTCGTTGGGCAAGTGTCATGGATTACCATCCAGCGTTCTCCGTATCCTAAACGTAGCGGCTTCCAAGATTTTGGATTGATTGACCTGCCATTCCCGCTGCGTAAAATGGAGCTGCAACCAGTTGGAACTCTTGTGGCAACAGAAGGTGGATATAAGTTCAAGAGAGGTCTTGAAACATTCCCTTCTGTAGGCGATATTGTTATTCTTCCAATGGAAGAGCAATTGCGTTCTATCATTGAGTCAGGTGACAACCGAAGGGTATGTATTGGTAATAGCCCGTTGGTGGGTAATGCCAAAGTGATGATTGACCCTGACAGGCTCTTTGGCCGCCATCTGGCGGTGCTTGGTAATACTGGTAGTGGAAAATCTTGTTCTGTTGCTGGTTTGATACGTTGGTCGCTTGAAAGTGCTGAACAACAAAAAACAAACAAGGATGTTCCTGTAAACAGTCGTTTCATTGTTTTAGACCCTAATGGCGAATACAGCAAGGCGTTTGCGGACAAGCAGAATGCAGATATCTATTCAGTAAATGTTGAGCCTGGTGATGGAAAGAAACAATTGCAAGTTCCTCTATGGTTTTGGAACACTGATGAGTGGTGTGGTTTCACTAAGGCTTCGCCCAAAACGCACAGGACAACTATTGTTCATGCGTTGAAGTCGGTGAGGAGTGGGAATGTTTTTGAAGAAGTTTCCAAGCAAAGTGACTTTGCAAGTTATGTGCGAACGGTTATTGACACTATAGAAGTAAACAAGGCATCTGGTAATCCTTGGGGCAAATTTCCTTTCCCGAAGAGCTTTCACCAATCCGTTGAGAAATGGGCGAGTGATATAAAAAGCGATGAAGATTATTCTGAAGAGCTAAATAATGCTATTCAAGCTTTCTCGGCAAAGGTCCAGGAGTTTATTGCTGCTCGTAGTGGTTCCTACCCACATTACGACTATACAAAGGCTGAGGTTGATAGTCTGATAGCATTGTTGAAGGATGTTTTTCTGAAGGCTGGAGGCAAAGAAGATGAGTTTTTACCGACTGATGAGGATAGCCCAATCCCGTTTACAGGCGAAAACTTTGTGCGCTCAATTGAGGCTAATGCAGAAATACTGAGTACAACTGATTATATTGTTACACTGATGCCTCGCATCAAGGCGTTACTTTCTGATGTTCGTGTTAAGAAGGTTATAGATGATAAAGAATTAGGTCTTAGTGACTGGTTGAGTAACTATATTGGAGCAGACAACAAGGAGTCGTTGACAATCATTGATTTATCATTACTGCCGTCTGATGTAACCAGTATTGTGACAGCGGTTATAGCACGTATGGTATTTGAGGCACAGCAACGTTATCTAAAGCTAAACAAGCAGTGTTTGCCAACTGTTCTGGTAATGGAGGAGGCTCACTACTTCGTTAAGCGTTACAATGACGATGCTGAGAATACTGGACCTACAACGCAATGTTGCAAGGTGTTCGAGAAAATAGCCCGTGAAGGCAGAAAATTTGGATTGGGATTAGTGCTTTCTTCACAAAGACCATCTGAATTGTCACCCACTGTACTGTCTCAGTGTAATTCATTCCTTTTGCATCGTATATCCAATGACCGAGACCAGGACTTGGTTCATCGCTTATTGCCAGACAACATGAGAGGAATTCTTAAAGAAATGCCATCATTACCTTCGCAGTATGCGGTCTTACTTGGCTGGGCTTCGGAATTACCAGTCCTTGTTAAGATGAGAACGTTACCTAAGAATCAATGTCCGCGGTCAGAAGATCCCGATTATTGGGATGTATGGACTGGAAAGAATAAACGAGAAATAGATTGGGGTAAGATTGCAGATGAATGGCAGAATAAGAAGAATGAGGAGTCTGCGAAGGAATAAACTTTAATTTTTTTTGTTGCGCGTGCTGGAAAGGAAGACGGGCTACCATAGGGAAAGCCTATAATTCTTTGACAAACCATGCGGCAGAGACGAACGAATAATTAATGGTTATGACATTTGAAAATATACAAGAACTTGTAGCGAAGGATGAACACCGCTGTCTGGAATTGAAGAAAACGACGGGTGAGTTGCAAGATGGTATGCACTCCGCTTGTGCGTTTTTGAACACGAATGGCGGATGGCTGATTTTTGGCGTTGCTCCGACATCGCTGAAGATACTGGGTCAACAGGTGACGGACAATACGCAACGGGAGATAGCCCAAGCTTTGGCTGGTCTCTATCCTGCGGTTGAGGTGAAGCCTGAATATATTGATGTGCCTGGAAGACCGGGTGACCAGCTAATCGTCATGCATTTCGACGGGTGGAAGTGGGGGCAGATGCCTTACACATATCGTGGATGTCCTTATTACAAGAATGAGAGCACTACGCATATAATGCCGCAGGAGATGTACGAGGAGCGCCTGCGTGCCGCAAAACCAGAGAAGTTTGCATGGGAGAGACAAGCGGCTGACGGGATATCGTTGGCTGATTTGGATGAAAAACGTATTCAAGGTGCGGTTCGTCTTGGTGTGGAACGTGGTCGTATGCCTGCAACAGCTGAAACGGAAAGTTTGGAGTCGCTTTTGAATAAGTGGAATCTGATGCGTGACGGGAAGGTGTTGAATGGTGCTGTAGCTTTGTTTGGTAAGAACCTGAGTGGATATACGCAGATGTCGCTGAGACTGGCTCGTTTTCGCGGCACGGATAAGAATGAGTTTTTGGATAGCGGACGGGCAGATGGCAATTTCTTCGACTTGCTGGATGCAGGTATGTCGTTCCTGTTTAAGCATCTTTCGCAGAGTGGCAAGATAGTTGGATTCCAAAAAGAGGAGCGATTGGAGATTCCGGCTGAGGCACTGCGCGAAGCTCTAACGAATGCTCTTTGTCATAGACAATTGGAGAAGTATAATCTGACACCAAGTATTGCCGTGTATGACGACCGTCTGGAGATAGAGAATCCGGGGCGTTTGCCGTTTGACCTAACGCCCGAGACTATCAAACAGGCTCATGCATCGTATCCGTATAATCCACTGATTGCTGAGGTGCTGTTTAAATCTTCTTTCTTGGAAAACTGGGGCTCAGGTGTAGGGAGAATGGTGGATGCTTGCCATGAGCAGGGAGTGCCTGAACCGGAATATGAGGTGTCGGGGGGATTTGTGAGGATTGTTTTCAAGAGAAGTAA
>Ga0310696_10002284_pt1 | contig 25724 bp, 15 predicted proteins | sample AusTroGonzalo_MG_4_FD_203885 | JGI IMG/M metagenome (GOLD analysis project Ga0310696, IMG submission 203885) | Bovine rumen microbial communities from tropical cattle in Woodstock, Queensland, Australia - Gonzalo_02 (v2) (version 2) | ecosystem: Host-associated > Mammals > Digestive system >...
CGCCCGCCGCATCCGGCGTACCTTTAAGCGCGCCGTGTTCGACCGGTTCGGGGACGTGGATATTCCGGAGAGGACTCCGGAGGAGCTTCTCGGCACGGGAAGACCTCAGGAGAACGACGACGTCCTACTCGAAAAATACGAAAAAGCCCGCTACTCCAACATCCCCTGTACTCCTGAGGATGTGAAGGCCGTTCGGCCGCAGAAGTAGGAGACAGCCCGACGGCACGGCATTTTCCGAAAAATATTGTTGACAGAATCGGATTCTTGTTGTAGTATAGCCGTCAACGGGGTTAATCCCCGAGTGAAAAGTGTTGAGCAGGAATAGTATCTGTGTGTCAGGTTCAGAAAGCTGCCGGGTGATGCGAGGCAGTCGAAGACGCAGGGAGAACTCGCCTGGGAGCTGCCGATTGAAGACCGCAGGGTTGTGTAGATCGCGCCGGAAGCCCGCCGTTACCAAGGGGAAGAGCATCGACTTCGGTCCGTGCTTGCTGAGTGCATGAGCAATCATGAAGTAGAGTGGTACCACGCATAGTATGCGCCTCTATCGGTAGACGATAGGGGCGCTTTAAATTTGCGCACGTGCACCGAGCGAGCTCTGCTCGCGAGGTTGACATGGTATCTTTTTAACACAATAGATTAAATCGAAAGGAAACAACGCACATGAAGATCAGTTTCTCCACATTGGGATGTCCGGATTACTCCTGGATTGAAATTTACACCATGGCCAAGGACCTCGGCTATCACGGCATCGAGATCCGTGGGCTTGGAAATGACATTCTGGCGACGAGAGCGAAGCCATTTTCCGAGGAACAGCTTCCGAAGACGGTAGCGAAGCTCCGCGAGATCGGCATCGAGGTATCCTGCCTTTCCTCCGGCATTGCGCTTAAGTATCAGGCGAAGTTGCCGAAGATCATGGAGGAGCTGACGGCGTACGCCAAGCTTGCCAATGCACTGGGAACCGCGTACATCCGTGTGCTTGCGGATGAGCATCCGGCACCGGAGGGCGAGGTTGACGATGAGGCGATCATCGCAACCCTCAAACAGCTTGTGCCGATTGCGGAAGAGTACAACGTGACGATGCTTGTGGAGACCAACGGCGTTTACTCCGATACCGCCCGCCTGAAGAAGATTCTGGACGAGGTCGGAAGCCGGAAAATAGCGGCTCTCTGGGACATTCATCATCCTTACCGCAACTTCGGCGAGACGCCGGATCAGACGGTTGCAAACCTCGGCGAGTACATCAAGTATGTGCATGTAAAGGACTCCGTGTGCCGCGACGGCAAGATTTCCTACCGCATGATGGGTGACGGCGACATGCCGCTTAAGGAGGCATTTGCCGCACTTCAGAGCATGCATTACACCGGCTATGTATCCCTTGAATGGGTGAAACGCTGGTCGGCGGAGCTGGCGGACGCATGGGTTGTGTTCCCGCAGTTTGCCAACTACATGAGACCCTACAAGACAAAGCACAAGCATGCGCTGCAGACGGATAACCGCGGCACCGGCAACTACATCTGGCCGAAGGAGCGCCTGATCGACTACACCTTCCCGGATATTCTGGACCGCATCTGCGAAGCTTTCCCGACACAGTACGCGTTCCGCTATACCGAGCTGGATTACACGAGAACCTATCCGGAGTTCCGCGACGATGTTGACAATTTTGCCCGCGCTTTGATCGCCATGGATGTCAAAAAGGGCGATCACGTGGCTATCTGGGCGACCAATGTGCCTGCATGGTATATCACGTTCTGGGCAACCACGAAGATCGGTGCGGTTTTGGTTACGGTCAACACCGCGTATAAGATCCACGAGATCGAGTATCTGCTCCGCCAGAGTGACACTCACACCCTTGTCATGATCGACGGGTTCAAGGATTGCGATTACGTCGGAACCATGAAGGAGCTGTGTCCTGAGCTTGAGACGTGTGCACCGGGACATCTGGAGAGTGAGAGACTGCCGTATCTGAAAAATATCATCACCGTTGACAGCCGTCAGCCCGGCTGCTTCACCTGGGACGAAGCCGTGAAACTCGGTGAGACCGTTCCGCTCACGGAAGTGGAGAAGCGCCGCAGCCAGGTGGATAAGCATGATGTATGTAACATGCAGTACACCTCCGGAACCACCGGCTTCCCGAAGGGTGTTATGCTGACGCACTATAATGTGGTAAATAACGGTAAGGCCATCGGCGACTGCATGGATCTGTCCACCGCGGACCGCATGATGATCCAGGTTCCGATGTTCCACTGCTTCGGCATGGTGCTTGCCATGACAGCTTCCGTGACCCACGGCGTAACCATGTCCCCGATTCCGGCCTTCTCTCCGAGAAAGAGCCTGAACTGCATCAACCAGGAGAAGATTACCTGTTTCCACGGCGTGCCCACGATGTTCATCGCTATGCTGGGTCACGAGAATTTCCCGAAGACGGACTTCTCCCATATGAGAACCGGTATCATGGCGGGATCCCCGTGCCCGATCAAGACCATGGAAGAGGTCATCGAGAAGATGCACATGCCCGAGATCGTTATCACCTACGGTCAGACCGAGGCTTCCCCGGCGACGACCATGAGCAAGACCAGCGATACCATCGAGCAGCGTGTCAACACCGTAGGACCTTCCATCTTCGGCGTCGAGACCAAGATCGTGGATCCCGAGACCGGCGAGGAGCTTCCGGACGGCGTTCCGGGCGAGTTCTGCGCCCGCGGTTACAACATTATGAAGGGCTACTACAAGATGCCTGAAGCAACGGCCGCAGCCATCGACGAGGACGGCTGGCTCCACTCGGGAGACCTTGCACTGCGCCGTCCCGAGGATCACTACTACAAGATCACCGGCCGTATCAAGGATATGATCATCCGCGGCGGTGAGAATATTTACCCGAAGGAAATCGAGGACTTCCTCTACACCTATCCGAAGGTTCGCGACGTGCAGGTGATCGGCGTGCCGGACGCAGACTACGGCGAGGAGATCATGGCCTGTGTCATCTTAAACGACGGTGAGGAGTGCACGGAGGACGAGATCAAGGATTATGTCCGCACTCACATGGCAAAGCACAAGGTGCCGCGCTATGTGGATTTCGTGAAGGAATTCCCGATGAATGCCGCAGGTAAGATCCTCAAGTACAAGATGCGCGAGGAAGCCGTGGAGCGCCATGCTCTCCACAAAGCCAACAAGATTGAAACCGCGTAAAATGCCAAGAATCCTGTTGACAATTAAGAATCCGTGTAGTAATATAGGGGGGCGGTTCGCAAGAACCGTCTCATCTAGGGGTATAGTTCAGCTGGTAGAATAACGGTCTCCAAAACCGCAGGTCGTGGGTTCGAATCCTACTGCCCCTGTCGAAGGGCCAATGTCGGATTGCCAATCGGCAATGCGCCGTTGGTCTTTCGTGTTTTCAGAGAGTTTTTACGGGGTTATGGTGCATCTCCCGATGCATCGGAAAGGAATAATGTATGGGGTATTCTGAGGACTTTCTGTGCGTGAAACAGTTTGACCGGCTGTACGAAGTCTGCATGGCTGCCGGACAGGCGTTCGAGGAAGGTGAGAGGAACGCGATCTTTGAAAATGTTACCAAAGGCTTCGACGAGATGAAACGGATCCTTGAGGACAAGGCGGGAACCAATGCGTATGCGCTGCTCGGTCCGGATTCGGATTTCCTTTCGGAGCTGAGCAAACGCAACTATACGATGTACTGTTCTTCGGAGACTAAGGTTGAGGATTCCTGGAATATTCTGGTCTCCGGAAACGATGAGTCCGCCCGGGACAGCAATGCGGCGAACAACGCATTTTACGCCCTTCAGGAAGAGGTGAGCAAGTTTGCGCAGTATTATGTCCGCGGCGCCCGTCCGAACTCGATCGCCGAGATCGACAGCGAAGCTCATGACGGGTACCATCTGGACCGCAACGCCAGAGGCCTTTCGGACATTGCCTTTGCGGTGATTTTTGCCGGCGGTATGTTTCTCACCGGTATTGTGTTTTTGATGATCTCCCTGTTTTCGCAGCGCAGCGATCTGACGATCACAGGTCTTGTCTTTATGGTGTTCGCGGTAATCCTTGTGGCACTTCGTTTCGTGAAGAAGTAATACCGGATATTGCCGCATGTTGACCGGATATCTCATTTCGGGGGTACTATGTATCGGATACTCAAAACAGACGGGCTTGCAAAACGCGGCGAACTGACCACGGTGCACGGGACGATCCAGACTCCGGTGTTTATGAATGTCGGGACCGTAGCGGCCATCAAGGGCGCGGTTTCCTCGCCGGATCTCGAGAGCATCGGAACCCAGGTGGAGCTGTGCAACACGTATCATCTGCACGTGCGCCCGGGGGATGACATCGTGCGCGCCTGCGGCGGACTGCACAGGTTCATGAACTGGAAGCGGCCGATCCTGACGGATTCCGGCGGGTTTCAGGTGTTTTCCCTGGCAGGTCTTCGGAAAATCAAGGAGGAGGGCGTGTCCTTCCACTCCCATGTGGACGGACGGGTGATCTTCATGGGCCCCGAGGAGAGCATGCAGATCCAGTCGAACCTCGGTTCCACCATCGCCATGGCTTTCGACGAGTGTCCTCCCAGCACTGCTGAGAAGGAGTACATTCAAAGATCCGTCGACCGGACGACCCGCTGGCTGGAGCGCTGCAAGACCGAGATGGAGAGGCTGAATTCCCTGCCCGGTACGGTCAACCCGGACCAGATGCTGTTCGGTATCAACCAGGGCGGGATTTATGAGGACATCCGCATTGAGCATGCAAAGCGGATCGCGGAGCTTGATCTTCCCGGCTACGCAGTCGGCGGACTGGCGGTTGGGGAATCCCACGAGGAGATGTACCGGATCCTCGATGCGGTGGTGCCTTATTTGCCGCAAAATAAACCCGTATATCTGATGGGAGTCGGAACGCCGGCCAACATTCTGGAGGGCGTGAAACGCGGCGTGGATTTCTTCGACTGCGTATATCCCACGAGAAACGGCCGCCACGGGCATGCGTACACGAACCGCGGACGGATGAACCTGAAAAATGAGCGGTACAAAACGGATGAGCGGCCGATCGAGGAGGGATGTGACTGTCCCGCGTGCCGCAACCATTCGCGCGCTTATATTCGGCACCTGCTGGTTGCAGGGGAAATGCTCGGCCTTCGACTTATGGTCTTGCATAATCTGCGATTTTATAATAAAATGATGGAAGAAATCCGTCAGGCCATCGAAGAGGGCCGCTACGACTCCTACATGCAGGCAAAGCTTCAGGGTTTTGCCATGGGCGTGGAAGATTGACGGATGAACGGAAAGGGAACGATAGTATGAATGGATTTGGTTTGAGCTTTCTCACACAGTCTGCTGACGGAACGGGGTCGTTTATCCCGCTGATCATCATGGTGGCCGTGTTCGGTCTTGTGTTTTACTTTATGATCATGCGTCCGCAGGCCAATCAGGAGAAGAAGCAGAAGGCGCTTCTGGCTTCCCTGGAGATCGGTGACAGCGTGTTGACAACCGCAGGCTTCTACGGCGTGATCATCGATATGGTGGAGGGACAGGATATCATCATTGTGGAGTTTGGCAACAACAAGAACTGCAGGATCCCGATGAAGAAATCCTCCGTGATCGAAGTCGAGAAGGCTAACGCTGAGTAAGGATTTTCCTCAGCACAGACAGTACAACTGAGAGTAGATACCATTTTCCTGGGGTGTACGATACCTTCGTCATTTTTGAACCTACAAACTGACATAAGGGATTCCAATATTTGCATGTGGATGTCAGGCCTCCTTCGCAGTGGAAGGCAGAAGCATGCGTGAGGTCACCCACCTGGCTATTGGCTGGGAGTCAAAAAGCGAAGCCGGCATCCCGGGATTTTTACGAGCAAACATTTTTCGAACAAATGTTTGCTTTTTCTTTTTTGGTGTGATATACTGTCTTTATCCCAAAGATCAGGAGGACGCACGATGGCTTTACAGTTACTCATCGGAAATTCCGTGAAACAGAACCGGAACGAACTGCTTGACCGCCTTTCGGCCCAGAGCGGGAGTAATGGGTCCGAAGTGTTCTTTTTCGTGCCTGAGCAGGCGAACCTTGCGGCGGAACAGGACTTGACGTCACGTCTTGGCGGCGGTTGCGTGATGAATATTTCCATCGTCAGCTTCCGGCGCCTTTTGTATTGCCTTCTGGACGAGCTCGGAAACCGCATTCCCACGGTTTTGGATGACATCGGAAAGAGCCTTTTGCTGCGCCGCGTCCTGTCTGAGAATGCAGGGGAGCTGCCGAGATTCGGGAGCAAAGCCAACAAGCCGGGATTTGTCAACGAAGTAAAGTCCCTGCTTTCGGAGTTTGTGCGCTATGAGGTGTCGGCGGACGTCCTCGCTGAGGCTTCCGGCAGGACCGATGACACGCTTCTCTCGGATAAGCTGAAGGAGCTTTCAGTGATCTTCCGGCGCTTCCGTGAGCGGTGCGGGGAGACGCAGATTACCGAGGATGATATTTACAATGCCATGTGCCCGCTGGTGCGGATTTCCGAGCGCCTTCGCGGAAGCACGCTGTATTTTGACGGATATACCGGCTTTACGCCGACACAGTACAATCTGATCGGCGAGCTTTTGAGCGTCTGTAAAGACGTGGTGATGACCGTGACGGTGGATCCATCGGAGCGGGATTCCCGCACCGGAAGGACAGAGTGTTTCCGTATAAGCCGGGAGACGATCGACAGGATGTGCCGGCTTGCGGAGGAGAATGGCCACACGGTGACAACTGCCGAGATCCCGTTTGACAATGCGGACGCTGCCCCTGAGATTTCCTATTTGGCTACCCATATGTTCCGCCATGGCGCTCCGGCGTACACCGGAACGGACACCGGCAGTGTCCGTCTGGCTTCCGCCCCGAACAGGGAGGAGGAAGTGCGCTATGTCACCGGAGAGATCGTGAGACTGGTGAGGGGCGAAACCGGAGAGGAACCCGCCAGATACCGCGACATCGGCATCGTCTGCGGGGATGTGGAAGGGTATTCGGACCTGTTCCGCAAGACTCTCGATGAGGCGGGAATTCCGTTCTTCCTGGATCGGACCACGCCGGTTGCGGACAACTGTCTCATCGGTTATGTTCGGAGCCTTCTCGGGATGCTGTACACGGACATGCGCACGGATGTGTGCATGCAGTGGCTTCGGAATCCCATCAATGAGTTCGACTCCGACAAGATTAATTATTTGGAGAACTATCTGCTCGCCCGGGGGATCCGCGGATTTTCCGCCTGGAAGAAAGGGCTTTCGGGAGACTACAGCACGAACCGCGTGACCCATGCGGCGGAATGCCGGTATTTTGCGGAGAAGATCGTGAAGATGCTGGAACCGCTAGCCGATGTGATGACACGCAGAACCTCCTGCGTGCAGGATAAGACAGAGGCTCTCTATGCCTTTCTGGTGAAGAACCATGTGTTTGAGAGATGTCAGACTCTGGCGGAGGAGATTGAATCCGAGCCCGTGCCGTGGAACCTTCGCCGGGCTGCGGAGTGCAGGGCAATATACAAGGCTTTGATCGATCTTCTGGAGAGACTTCATGAGCTTCTTCCGGAGGAGAGCATCACCCTTAAGGATTACATGGATATTTTGGATGCCGGGTTTGCGGAGATGCGGCTTGGCATCATTCCGCCAGACCCTGACTGCGTCATGATCGGGGATTGCAAACGATCCCGTATCTCGGGCGTCCGGTACCTTTTCTTCCTCGGCGTAAATGAGGGAAATGTGCCCGCGTCCGGCCATGGAAGCGAGCTTCTGAACGGAAAGGAACGGGAGCTTCTAAAGAGCAAACTGGAGATTGCCCTGGCGGATACGGAGAAGGAGTCTGTGGACAGTGAGGAATTCAATGTCCTTATGGTTCTACAGAAACCGACGGTACGCCTTGTGATCACCTGGTCCGCCGCCGGTGCGGACGGTAAGGAATTGGCGGAATCTTATATCATCCGCCGGATCCGGAAACTGTTCCCCGGCGTGCCGACTCTGGATCTTGCCAACCGTGAGAGATCATTCTTTGACCGAATCGCCGTGGACGGCGGCCTCGAAGAGCTTCTGTCAAAATACTCTGAGGCGATGCTCGGAAACGGTGACGATCCGGAGACCAGAGCGTCCCTGAGAACACTGTACGACTGGTATACTTCCGATGACGGGAATTATCGCGGAGATGGTTCGGACGCGAGGCTCCACACCTTGCGGGAAATGCTTGCGGAGGCCTCGGAAGGCGTGTTCCGTCAGCCGGTTTTGTCCGCGGATGTCGCTTCGGAACTGTTCCCGGAGCATGCGGAGTATTCCGTTTCGAAACTCCAGAGCTTTGCCAACTGCCCGTTCATGCATTTTGCGCAGTACGGCCTGCAGCTGAGTGAGCGCGTTACGAAGGAACCGAATCAGCTGGATACCGGTAATGCGTACCATGCGATTTTGGAGCAGATGGCCGTTGAGGCGGCGGCTCTCGGTGCGACCGGTAAGACGCCGACGGCGGAACAGTTGACCGGATTCATTGAAAAGGCTGCCGAAGAATATCAGCAGAAACCGGAGTATGAGCGCTTTTCGGTGGATAACCGGAGCAGGCATCTGTTCCGGAGCCTGACGGGAGAGTTGAAGTCCCTTGCACCTGCCATATCCGCGCAGCTGATGCACGGACATTACCGCGTTGCGGAGGCGGAGAAAGTTTTCTCCGAACAGCTCGGGGATGTGCGGTACCGAGGGAAGATTGACCGTCTGGACGTCTGCGATGTGGACGGAACGAGATATATCAAGATCCTGGATTACAAATCCAACGGGAAGAAATTTGAGGTGCAGTCTGCGCTGGACGGTATCGATATCCAGCTTCCGCTGTACCTGCGGGTTATGGAACGGGCTCTCGCCGCGGAGGGAATCTCCGCTGTGCCGGCAGCCGCGTTATATATGCCGGTTTCCATTGCATATACCGAAAAGGAGCCGGCAGATCCGGATCAGGGACCGCCGCTTTCGGACTTTAAGCCAAGCGGTTTCCTTTTGGTGGAAGATGCGGACGGATTCGGGCAGAACGACCGTTTCCTCAGACAGATCGACATTGACTTTGAAACCGTGGACGCCGGGAAGGCATACAACTCGGAAGTGGTTCCGGTGGGCGTGAAGAAAGACGGCGGGTTCAAGGGCGCCAAAATCTATTCCGTGGAGGGCATGAAACAGTTCCTCGACGACGTGGAGGCTGTCGCTGCGGATGCGGCGGCGCGGATCGAGAGCGGGGAAATCCGTATCCTTCCGTATCGGAAGAGTGCAAAAACAACCGCGGAAACAGCATGCAAATATTGCCCGTACAGCGGATTGTGCCGACGGGAGTCCGGCGGGTCCTTAACGTACCGGATGCGCGGCGGAACCCCTGAGGATGGCGATCCGGACGATGACGATAATGAGACGGAGGGAGGTGACGATTGATGGGATTTACAGAGAATCAGCTTAAGGCAATTCATGATCCGGTCGGTAATCTTCTGGTCTCAGCAGCCGCCGGTTCCGGTAAGACCATGGTCCTGGTGGAACGGATTATTAATAAAGTGACTGACCCGGAGAATCCGATCGATATCGATGAGATCCTGATCGTCACCTTTACCAACAACTCCGCTGCGGACATGAAGAGCAAGATTGAGAAAGCCCTGGAGAGTGCGGTGGAGAAGAATCCGACGGATGAGCATCTCCAAAAACAGCTCCGGTGTATCCATTTTGCGCACATTTCCACCATTGACAGTTTCTGTCAGAGTCTTGTGCGCAGATATTGTCATTTTCTGAACATTGACCCGGGATTCCGTGTGAGTGAGCAGAGTGAAGAAAAGGCACTTCTGCTGGAAACCATCGGGGAGGTGATCGAGGAAGCGTACGATTCGGAGGATCCTGCCTTCCTCGACCTGGTGGCGCGTTACGGCGGCCGATACGGTGACCGGGATATCGAGAACCTTATCAAGGCGGTTGTTGAAAAAAGCGAGAGTTACCCGTTCCCGGAGCGGTGGATCGATGAGAAACTGCGGATGATCACGGAGGACAACGATCCGATCGAACTGTATGCCGAGGATCTGTTCCGGGATTCCATGTGTTTGATCAAGGATATTGACACGGTTATCAAGGTGTTCCTTCCGAAGTTTGCCGAACCCGGGATGCCGCCCAAATTCCAGAGGGTGATGCAGGCAGATGCGGAGATCGTTGCGGATTTAACCCGCGCAGGTGATATTCGTGAGCTTGCGGCGAAACTGGCGGCTTTGCCTTCGTGGCAGAAGTGCGCTCCCAGAGGCGGGGAGAAGGAAGTGACGGATCCCGCGAAAGAGGCTGTCTGCAGCGATGTCAGAGACAAATATAAGAAGACCATCAATGCAATAGCTTCGAGGATCAGTCAGCTTGGGAACGGTGCGGAACTGATGCGGACAGAGTGCGGACCTGCAATGTCGGCGCTTTGTTCCCTTGCCTTGAAAGTGATGAGACGGTATGAGGAGAAACAGACGGAGCTCGGAGCTTATTCTTTTTCCGCACTGGAACATCTGGCTCTCCGCGTTCTGCTCGACGAGGACGGCAAGCCGACGGAGGCAGCTGCACAGCTGAGCAGGGAATACGCCGAGATCATGATCGACGAGTATCAGGACTCCAATATGCTGCAGGAGTACATCCTGAGTGCTGTAACGAATCCGCGGAACGAAATTCCGAACATGTTTATGGTCGGTGACGTGAAACAGAGCATCTATCGGTTCCGAAAGGCGAGGCCGGAGCTTTTCGTCAGCAAGTACGAGACATTTTCCGACGATACCGAAGAGAACCGGAGCGGTTCTTCCGAACCGAAGCCCGTCGGATACCGGATTGATCTGCAGGACAACTTCCGGAGCCGTGAACAGGTGACGGACGCGGTCAATCAGGTTTTTCGCATGCTGATGCACAAGGCGGTCGGCGGCGTGGAATACGATTCCAGGGCGGAGCTTAGGTACGGACATCTTTACGATCCGTATCTTTGGAATCCCATGGATTATCGCAGCGAGCTTTTGATCGCGGAGCAGAGCGAGGATCCGGTGGACGCCGAAGCCGAGATGATCACGCAGAGGATCTGCGAACTGACAGATCCGGTCTCGGGACTGCGGATAGTCAACCTGAAGACCGGGGAAGAGCACATCGCTCAGTACCGCGATGTCCTGATCCTGTTCCGAAGCATGAAGAGCAGTCTCGTGGAAAAGCTTAAGAAGAGCCTGCAGAAGAGGGGCATTCCCGTCTGTGTGGCCTCGGAGGACGGGATCTTCGAGGCTGTGGAGGTGTCTGTCCTGATGTCTTTACTGCAGGTGCTGGACAACCCGTTCCAGGACATCCCTCTTGCGGAGGTTTTGATGTCTCAGGCGATCGGGTTTTCCGCCGATGACCTCGGAGTGATCGCGGCCGTTGCCAAGAAGAGCGGCACGCATCGCCATGCAGAGTATATGCAGACCGTGATCCGCAGAGCGGTGACCGAAACCGGCGGCCTGTACGCAGAAATGGAGCCTATCCGCGATAAGTGTATCGCCTGGATTGCCCTCTATGACAGACTCCGCAGCCATTCTGCCTATGTGAGTGCCGCAGAGATCCTGGAGGAATTTCTGCAGCTTACCGGATTCAGTGAGTTTATCAGCGCGCTTCCGGACGGAGCAGTTCGCAAACAGCGGATGCAGGCGTTGATCAGCCGGGCTTACCAAGCGAGATCGAACGGGGCCGGAAGTGTAAACGCTTTCGCCGCATACTGTGGGAACAAGAAGAAGCTGGAGGACAGTTCCGGGCTGGAGTCGGCAGGTCTTGCTGCGGCGGATGCCGTGCAGTTTATGACGATCCATAAGAGCAAAGGTCTGGAGTACCCGATCGTGTTCGTGGCTGACACCAATAAGGAACACAATATGCAGGATTTTAACGGCAATCTCCTGATCCACGATGACCTTGGATTCGGACCGCAGATCCTGTATCCGAAGGCAAGGCGCAAGGTTGCTTCCCTTGCGAAGAATATGATCAAAGTGCGCGGCAAGCAGGAATTGATCGGCGAGGAACTTCGCCTTCTGTATGTTGCGATGACGCGAGCCAAGGAGAAGCTGATCGTCACGGGACGGATTTCTTCCGTCGACAGAATCGGCAAACGGATGGGAAGCCGTTTCCGTTATACCTGCGTGCCGGCTTATGCGGATCTTGTCAATGAGAAAGGATGCTACTTCAATCTGGTATTGCAGGCACTTTTCAGCGGCTGTTCTCCGGAGGAAATCGATAAGGTCTATGATGCCGGAAACGCTGCGGATATCAGCCGGGAAATCGGCGCCTGGTCTGTCCGCGTCTGTCCTGTGGAGCCGAAGACCGCTCCGGAAGAGGTACAGAAAGGGGAGGCAGAAGATCCCAAGGCGGGTGAACCCGTGCCTGAAGTGTCTGAGGAGAAGGAAACGCACAGTAATCTGGAGGAGACCCGGTTGTACGAAACCTATCGGGAGCAGCTCCGGAAGTATACGGAGTATGAGTATCCCCACAGTGCGTCAACGGCACCCGTCAAGGTTTCCGTGTCGGCGGTGAAAAAACAGAAGTATCTGGAGACGTTACCCCTTTTCTCCGCTGAGGACGATGACGGAAGCACTGACAGAACACCGGAACTGGTTGCGGAGCAGGAGGCTTTGGATTATATCCAACCGGAGCCTGTGCCGGCGTTTGCAAAGCATGCCGAGAAACTCCCGAAGAAACTGTCCGGTGCGGAATTCGGTACCCTGTGTCATCGCGTGCTGCAGCTGCATGATTACAATCTCCCTGCGACGGCGGAGGCATTTGCCGAGGAACTCGCGGGATTGGCCGCCAACCGGCAGATTACCGAAGCGGAGGCTGCGCTGTTATCGGCGGAACCGTTCCTTGCGTTCTTTGACAGTGACATCGGACAGCGTATGCGAAAGGCATTCCTTCAGGGGAATCTCGACCGCGAGCGGTCCTTTATCATGTCGACGGATGCCGGGGAACTGTACCCCGGGACCGATGCTTCCGGCACGGTTTTGGTACAGGGAAAGGCGGATGCATTCTTCGAGGAAGACGACGGGATTGTCATTGTGGACTATAAGACCGACCGTGTCGAGGCCGAAAACGGCGAGAAAGAGCTTGCCGATTGGTATGCATACCAGCTGGAGCTTTACGCGAGGGCCGTAGCCCGCGGAACCGGGAAGACGGTGAAGGAGACAGTAATCTATTCGTTTGCTCTTAACAAATCCATTAACATCGGGTATAATATATCTCAGTGATTTTGAAAGAAAGAGGTTTTTATGCGCGATAAGGTTTTGTTTATTTACAATCCCAACGCGGGAACGAAAAAGATCGTACCCAAGTTGAACGATGTTATTTACCGGCTGATCGACGATTCCGTTGACCTGGTGATCTCGCCCACGAGAAAGCGCAACGATGCGAGAGATGCAGTGAAGGCGTATCTCAAGGAGGGCACCTGCGTCAAGATCGTATGCTCCGGCGGAGACGGCACCCTGCACGAGGTTGTGGAGGGTATGATGGAGTGCGAGGAGAGCGAGCGCGTACCCATCGTGTATCTGCCTGCGGGAAGCACCAACGACTTCGGATACTCGATGTGTCTGCCCAAGGATGTTGTCGCTGCCGCTGAGCTGTCCAAGACAGGTATGGAGTATCCGTGCGACATCGGATGCTTTAACGGCAAGTACGTGGTATACACCGCCGCCTTCGGCCTTTTCTCGGATGTTTCCTACGCGACTTCCCAGTCAATGAAGAATGTCTTCGGCCATGCGGCTTACGTTCTGAACGGAGCGGGAGCGCTCACCAATATTGAGACCGTCAACGCCGTGATCACCCTGCCGGATGAGGTTATTGAAGGCACGTTTATCATCGGCATGGTCGTCAGCGCTTCGTCCATCGGCGGTTTCCGCGGAATCACGGGGCCGGACGTGCGTCTGAATGACGGCAAATACGAACTGTTCCTCGTCAGGGAGCCCACCCCCCTGCAGGTACCCGGACTTCTCAATGATATCCGCAAGGGGAATTTCAACAATCCGCTGATCGTGTTCCGCCACATTTCCGAGGCTGTGTTTGAGTTCGAGGAAGAGGTTGCGTGGACCATCGACGGCGAGTACGGCGGCACCTGTCTGCAGGCGCATATGTCCGTGCTGAAGCACGCGGTAACCTTCATGGCGCCGCGGGATCTGATGGGACTTTTGTCCTGAAATAGAAGCCTGATTAACGACAATAAAAGACTCTGTGGAAGCGTTGAAATCGGATCGGCGTTTCCCGGAGTCTTTTTCTTTGTGTCAAACACAGAAAATACACGGAAAATACCATCCCGAATCCCCCCTTATGTATTGACAGAAAATGCAGAATTTAGTATGATAAGCAATGGTGGTTTATGCCCTTACAGAGGGCATTTCCGAGAATATGAAATTGATTACGGAGGGAGTTTTTATGTACTATATCGGTGTTGATCTGGGAACATCGTCCGTCAAGCTTCTTTTGATGGATGGCGAGGGTGCGATCCAAAATATCGTTTCCAAGGAGTATCCGCTTTATTTTCCGAAGACAGGCTGGTCGGAGCAGAAGCCGGAGGATTGGTGGACGCAGATGAAGGCCGGAGTGAAAGAGCTCCTTGCCGGTTTTGATGCAGATAAGGTTGCGGGAATCAGCTTCGGCGGACAGATGCACGGCCTTGTTATCCTCGATGAGAACGACAATGTGCTTCGCCCGGCGATCCTGTGGAACGACGGCCGTACCCAGGAGGAGTGCGATTACCTCAACAACGTGATCGGTCGTGAGAAGATCAGTGAGTATACCGCCAACATGGCTCTCACGGGCTTCACCGCTCCGAAGCTTCTCTGGGTGAAGAAGCATGAGCCGGAGATCTTTGCGAAGATCTGCAAGATCATGCTTCCGAAGGATTACCTTGCGTACCTTCTCTCGGGCGTTCACTGCACCGATGTTTCGGACGCTTCGGGTATGCTTCTGTTTGACGTGAAGAACAAGTGCTGGTCCAAGGAGATGATCGACATTGTCGGCATCAAGGAAGAGCAGCTTGCCAAGATTTTCGAGAGCTATGAGGTAGTCGGAACAATCCTTCCCGCTGTTGCGGAGGAGCTCGGACTTCCGAAGACCGTTAAGATCATCGCCGGTGCAGGCGACAACGCTGCCGGCGCTGTCGGAACCGGTACGCTGGAGCACGGTATGTGCAGCGTTTCCCTCGGTACTTCCGGCACCGTGTTCATCGCTACGGATGAGTTTGCGGTGGATGACGCTAACGCAATGCATTCCTTCGCTCATGCGAACGGCAAATATCACTTCCTCGGCTGCATGCTTTCCGCTGCTTCCTCCAACAAGTGGTGGATGGATGACATCATCGGAACGAAGGATTATGCGGCAGAGCAGAAGAACATCAAGGAGATCGGCAAGAACAACGTGTTCTATCTGCCGTACCTGATGGGCGAGCGTACCCCGCACAACAATCCCGACGCAAGAGGCTGCTTCATCGGCATGTCCATGGACACCAAGCGCGAGGATATGACCCTTGCGGTTATGGAGGGTGTTACCTACGCACTTCGCGATGCATTGGAAATCGCACGTTCCTTCGGCGTTAAGATCGAGAGAATCCGCGCCATCGGCGGCGGTGCGAAGAGCCCGCTGTGGTGCAAGGTGCTTGCCAACATCATGAACGTGAAGGTTGACAAGATTAACTGTGAAGAAGGCCCCGGCTACGGTGCAGCCATCCTTGCGGCTGTGGGTTGCGGCGAGTACGCTTCCGTTGAGGAGGCTGCAGGCAAGCTGATCCGCGTCGTGGATACCATCGAGCAGGATCCGGCTGTGGTTGCCGAGTACGAGAAGAGATATCAGATCTTCCGCGCACTGTATCCGGCTTTGAAGCCTGCATTCGCGCAGATTGCGGAGATCAACAAATAAGCATAAGACTGTTATGTCCATTTTGTACTGTGGAGTTGCCTTCCCCAACCGGAAGGCAACTCTTATGCACATATTGAGGAGAGCCCATGACACCGTACACCGCATTTTCCGAACTGTATGACCGCTGCATGGACAACGTTCCTTACGACCGGTGGGCGGAGGCAATTGTTCGGATCCTGCGGGACGCCGGAATCTCCGGGGGAAGCCTTGTGGCTGAGCTTGGATGCGGCACCGGAGAGATGACAACAAGGCTTCGGGATGCGGGTTACGACATGATCGGGATTGATGCGTCCGAGGAGATGCTTGCCATCGCGCAGGAGAAGGAGTACGAGCGGATTGACGCCGTCATGGGCGATGAAACCGAGGGCTTTGAAGAGGCGGATTCGGAAAATGAACCCTGCTTCCCGACGATCCGTTTCCTTCACCAGGACATCCGGCAGATGGAGCTCTACGGGACGGTTGCGGCGATGGTCAGCGTGTGTGACACGATGAACTATCTGACCGCGGAGAAGGACCTTGTGTCGGTGTTCCGGCTTGCGAACAACTACCTCGACAAGGGCGGCCTGTTTCTCTTTGACCTGAAGACGGAGTACTATTACCGGACCGTTCTCGGGAACTGCACGAGGATGGAGGACTACGATGACGCCGTGCTTGTCTGGGACAATGAGTATAACGAGAAATCCCGCACCAATGAGTACAACATCACGATGTTTGCCAAAGACGGTGAGAGCGGACTCTACGAGCGGCACGACGAGGTTCACGTGCAGCGGGCTTATTCCGTGGAGGAGATCAAACGACTGCTGGAAGCAGCGGGCATGAGCTTTGTGAGCGCCTGTGAAGCGTATACCGGAGACGCCGTCACGGAGACCACGGAACGCGTGCTGATCATTGCGCGGGAGAACTACCAGAACAACAAGTATTACGGTTAGGAACGATATGAACGAACACGACTATATCGTCCGGGCTACAGCCGCGGACGAGTTTATCCGGGCGTTTGCCATCACCTCGAGGACGATCGCGGAGACTGCGAGAAAAGCCCATGACCTTACCCCGGTTGCCACGGCGGCCCTCGGGAGGCTTCTCAGCGGAGCGGCGATGATGGGCGTCATGATGAAGGGGGAGCGGGATGTCCTCACGGTGCGGATCGATGCGTCGGGCCCGCTGCAGGGCCTGTTGGTGACAGCGGACTCCCACGGACATGTGAAGGGGTATGTCGGCAATCCCGATGCGGAGGCGCCGGATCGGCCGGACGGCCATCTGGGCGTCGGAGCGGCAGTGGGAATCGGCGTGCTCAGCGTGATCAAGGACCTTGGGCTGAAGGACCCCTATGTGGGTGACATTGAGCTTCAGAGCGGCGAGATCGCGGAGGATCTCACATATTATTTTGCGGCGTCGGAACAGACGCCCTCAAGCGTCGGACTCGGCGTTTTGGTGGACCGTGACGGAAGCGTCCTGCAGTCCGGCGGATTTATCGTACAGCTGATGCCGGATGTGCCGGATGAGGTGATCACCCAGCTTGAGGAAAACCTCAAGGGGCTTCCTTCCGTGACGGAGATGCTCTCCGCGGGGAAGACGCCCGAGGACATTCTGACAACGGTGCTTCAGGGGCTGTCGCCGGAATTTGCGGAGACGACGGAGGCTGCATTTACCTGCAACTGTTCCAAGGAGCGGTACGCGCAGGGATTGATCAGCTTAGGTCACGAGGAGCTTGCAAAGCTCCCGGACGAGCAGGGTGAGATTGAAGTGCGGTGCCGGTTCTGTAACCACGCCTACCGCTTTGATGCGAAGGACATCGAGGAGATGCTTAACGTCGCAAAGTAAGTACGAAAGGATGCGTAGTATGAAGGATACCAAAGCAAAAGATACCAAAGAGAAAAAGACGAAGAAAACCGATAAGCCGGAGCGCGTGACGGAAGCGTGGGGCAAATACGATGCAGCGGGGATCGCGAAGATCGATGCATTTTGCGAAGGCTACAAGGAGTTTATCTCCAACAACAAAACCGAGCGCGAGTGTGCCGCGGCAGTCATTGCCAAAGCTGAGAAGCTCGGATATAAGAACCTTACGGACAGCAAGAGCCTGAAGGCCGGAGACCGGGTGTATTATTCCATGATGGGCAAGGCAGTGGCTTTGTTCGTTATCGGAACCGAGCCAATTTCCGAGGGTATGAACATTCTCGGTGCGCATATCGACTCGCCGAGACTTGACCTGAAACAGAACCCGGTCTACGAGGACGGCGGTCTGGCATTTTTAGACACCCATTATTACGGCGGTATCAAGAAGTACCAGTGGGTGACGATCCCCATGGCGATCCACGGTGTTGTCTGCCGTAAGGACGGCACAACCGTGAACGTCTCCATCGGCGAGAAGGACGGTGATCCGGTGTTCGGCATCAGCGACCTTCTGATCCATCTCGCTGCCGATCAAATGGGCAAGAAGGGTGCAACCGTTGTGGAAGGCGAGGCATTGGATGTGACATTTGCCTCGAGACCCATCGACAAGGATACGAAAAATGCTGTCAAGGAAAACGCACTGAAGCTCCTCAAGGAGCAGTACGGTATCGGTGAGGATGACTTCCTCTCCGCAGAGCTGGAGATCGTGCCTGCCGGAAAGGCCCGTGACTACGGTATCGACCGGAGCATGATCATGGGATACGGTCAGGACGATCGCGTCTGCGCATATCCTTCGGCGGAGGCGATCTTTGAGATCAAAAAGACGAAGCGCACCCTTGCCTGCCTTCTGGTGGACAAGGAGGAGATTGGAAGCGTCGGAGCGACCGGCATGCACTCCCGGTTCTTCGAGAACTGCGTTGCGGAGATCGCGGACCGGCTCGGCCAGTACAGCGAGCTTGCGGTTCGCCGGGCGATGCAGAATTCCTTCATGCTCTCCTCGGACGTCAGCGCAGCGTTCGACCCGCTGTACGGCGGTGCCTTTGAGAAAAATAACTGCGCATTCTTCGGCAAGGGCGTGGTGTTCAACAAGTACACCGGTTCCCGCGGCAAATCCGGTTCCAACGATGCGAGCCCCGAGTATTTTGCACAGATCCGCAAGATCCTTGACGACGCAACAGTCGTGTACCAGACCGCTGAGCTCGGCAAGGTCGACCAGGGCGGCGGCGGAACCATCGCCTACATCATGGGCAACTACGGAATGAACGTCATCGACAGCGGCGTGGCCGTTTTGAATATGCACGCACCGTGGGAGGTCACGAGCAAGGTCGACATCTACGAGGCATACCTGTGCTACATTGCATTCCTTAAGAAAATCGGAGCGTAATATGGTCGAGTTAAAGGTTCGCTACATCAGCAAGGAGATCGAAAAGCTCCGCTACATCGACGGCGTGTCCGACTGGATCGATCTTCGCAGCGCGGAGGATGTGGTCCTGAAGGAAGGGGAATCGCGTCTGATCCGTCTTGGGATTGCAGTGGAGCTGCCCGAAGGGTACGAGGCCCACATTGTGCCGAGAAGCTCGACGTTCCGCAATTTCGGCATCATCCAGACCAACCACATGGGGGTTGTCGACCACAGCTATTGCGGCGACGAGGATGAGTGGAAGTATCCCGTGTTGGCGATGCGGGACACCGAGATCCACATAAACGACCGCATCTGCCAGTTCCGCATCATGAAGAATCAGCCCAAGCTGACCTTCATCGAGGTGGAGCACTTAACGGGCAATTCCCGTGGCGGATTCGGAACAACAGGAGTTAAGTAAACAACGCCGCGGGAGGCAGGTGCATTTTCCGAAAAAAAGTATTACGGATCCGGAAAATGTAAAACCAGGGCCCCCATTTCGGCGAATAATATAAGAATGATGGTTTTTCATCAGAAAGAGTGATTCGTATGATTCAGGTAACGGTATTTTCCGGATTCCTAGGCGCAGGCAAGACAACGCTGATCAAAAAACTGCTTGCAGACGGTTACAAGGGCGAGAAGGTCGTCCTGATCGAGAATGAGTTCGGCGAGATCGGTATCGACGGCGGGTTCCTCAAGGAAGCCGGCATCGAGATCACCGAGATGAATTCGGGCTGCATCTGCTGTTCGCTGGTGGGCGACTTCGGCAAGGCGCTTACGCAGGTGAAGGAGCAGTTCCATCCCGACCGCATTTTGATCGAGCCCTCGGGCGTCGGCAAGCTGTCCGATGTCGTGAAGGCGATCGAGAAGATAGAAGATCCCGAGATGGTTGTCACCGGCCTTGTGACGGTGGTTGACGCCGGCAAGTGCCGCATCTACATGAAGAACTTCGGTGAGTTTTTCAACAACCAGGTTGAGTGTGCACACACGATCCTGTTAAGCCGCAGCCAGTTCGTTTCCGAGGAGAAGCTGCAGGCATGCGTTAAGCTTCTTCGCGAGAAGAACCCCGACGCCACCATCGTGACGACGCCGTGGGATTCCCTGACGGGCGCCCAGATCCTCGCTGCCATGGAGACGAAGGTGGATCTGGCAAAGCAGCTTTTGGAGGAGACCGAGCATCACCATCATCACGATGATGACGAGGAGTGCGACGATCCCGAGTGCGAGTGCCACCATCATCATCACGACGATGATGAGGACGAACATGAGCACCATCATCACCATCACCACGATGACGACGATGAGGACGAGCATGAGCACCATCATCACCATCACCATGATGATGACGACGATGACGATGACGACGAGCATGAACATCACCATCACCATCATCACGACGGCGAGGAATGCGACGATCCCGAGTGCGAGTGCCATCATCACCACGACGGTGAGGGACACCATCATCACGCCGACGAGGTGTTCACGAGCTTCGGCCGTGAGACCGTCAAGAGATATGAGGAGGACACGCTTCGCGACATTTTGGAGAAGCTTGCAAACTCCGAGGATTACGGCATGATCCTGCGTGCCAAGGGCATGCTGCCCGATCCGGAGGGCAAATGGCATTACTTCGACCTGACTCCCGGCGAGTACGAGATCCGCGACGGACAGCCTGATATCATCGGCAGAGTCTGCGTCATCGGAAGCAAGATGAACGAGGATGCGATCCGCGATCTGTTCGAACTTGACTGACCTGTGAGAAAGGAAGAAGGAAACCATGGAAAAGCCTGTATTTGTCATCAACGGCTTTCTGGAGAGCGGAAAGACATCGTTTATCCGCGACACGCTGAATGACCCGCAGTTCCTCGCTTCCGGAAAGGTTCTTCTGATCCTCTGCGAGGAGGGCGAGGAGGAATACGATGAGGTGGAGCTCGCGCAGAAGGGCGTCAGCATCATCTCCGTGGAGGAGCAGGAACAGCTTACGACAGAGTTCTTGACAGGACTTGAGAAATTTTACAAACCGAACATGATCATGGTCGAGTGGAACGGCGTTTGGAAACTCGTCGATTTCCTCGATCTGGATCTGCCGAAGGAGTGGCAGCTCTCGCAGATCATCACGCTGATGGACTCCACCACATTTCCAATGTACATCAACAATATGCGCTCGATGATCCTCGACGAGGTCCGCTATTCCGACGTTGTCATCGTGAACCGGTGCGACGACGCCACCGACCGCTCGGCAATCCGCCGGAACATCAAGGCGGTGAACCGCAAAGCGATGATCTCCTACGAGCGCGCGGACGGAAAGGACGCCGGCGAGTTTGAGGAGGAGCTTCCCTACGACATGTCGAAGCGGGAGCTTGAGATTTCCGACGCCGACTACGGCATCTGGTTTATGGATGCCACGGAGAACTACAAGGACTATGACGGAAAATCCGTTCATTTCCTTTCGATGTTGTACGTGTCGCCGCGTCTGCCGAAGGGCTACATCGTGCCCGGCCGCATGGTCATGACATGCTGCGCGGCGGATACGCAGTTCAACGGATTCCTCGCGAAGCTTCCGGCGACGATCAACCCGGATACGCTCCGCAGCCGCATGTGGTTTGACATCACGGCGGACATCCGCGTACAGAGCATGCGCGAGTACAAGGGAAAGGGCGTTGTGCTGTACATCACAAAGATGGTGCCGGCGCAGGAGCCTGCGGATCCGCTGGTTTATTTTTCGTAAATGATTCATCACCAGCCGGCGGGGTAAGCCGGTAACGGAGGAGACGGATGACGGACTTGAACAATGTGAAGATACTCGGGCGTACCTCGAAGGAAGCACCCGACGTCCTGTTTTGGACCGGCAGCCGCTACGAGATGAACGTGAAGGCTTCATACCTCACGGTGCATATTGAGGCGCAGTACGGCAACCAGGAACAGTGGATTGCCGTGCTTGTGAACGGGGCGCTTTTGTGCCGCATGCCGTTGAACCGCGGCGGGAATGAGATTATCATTTTCCGCAACCGCAATGCGGAGGAGGTCAAGAACGTCCGGATCCTCAAGGAAGTACAGCCGATGCAGGGCGACGGTGCGAACTATATCCGTCTGACCGGGATCGACACGGACGGGGAACTTCTTCCGGTGAAGGAGGCTGATCTTAAGATTCAGTTTATCGGGGATTCCGTCACATCGGGCGAGGGCGCCATGGGGGCCCGTTGCGAGATGGACTGGGTGGCGGAGCTGTTCTCCGGATACGATAACTATACATACAAGATCGCGGAGGCGCTGGCCGCGGACTATCAGGTGGTTTCCCAGAGCGGCTGGGGAGTTTACTGCGGATATAACAACGATATCCACTCGAACATTCCGGGTATTTATGACTCGGTCTGCAGCATTGTGACCACCGAAGGAAAGAGCGTGCTCGGTTCCTTGGAACCGATGGATTATACGGCCTTTGTGCCGGATGCGGTTGTCATCAACCTGGGGACCAACGATACCGGGGCATGCACCGCAGAGGCGTATACCGATCCGGAGACCGGGAAGGTATACAAACTTGCGAAAGGAGAGGATGGGGCGCTTGACGAGCCAAGCAGGCAGCTTTTCACAGAAGCGGTGAAAGGTTTTCTGCAAAAACTCCGCGGCGCACATCCGGGAGCATTCCTTCTGTGGGCGTACGGAATGCTCGGGGCAGATCTGAAAGAACCGCTTCTCGCGGCGATCGAAGCTTACCGAAAGGAAAGCGGCGATGAGCGGGTCGGCTATTGCGGACTGCCGGATACGACGGAGGATGCCTTTGGTTCCAGATGGCATCCGGGTCATATCGCCCACGAAAACATGGCGAAAGTGCTTGCGGCGAAACTTCGCGAGGTACTGCGCCTACAGTGAGTTCCGGAATCCGGAACGTTGTGCTTTGTGTAACCATTTGGAAAAAGGGCGGCCCGGCCGTCCGGCGATGTATGGATGATGATACGACAGCGTATCATGTGCAGGGGGAGAATGGCATGGCGTCACAAAAGCGGTACAACAGGGTAAATACTGTGTAAAAACTCTTCTGAGCCTCACGGCATTCCATGCGTGGGGCTTAGTTTCGTTGTTTCGCTCTTTCATACGTTATACCGTTCCACAAGGTTTGTGTGCGAACCGAAAAATGTTATCAGTGTGATGGCGGGAGAAATCCGAATAGCTGAGAATGGGGGTGAAATCAGAATGATTCAGCTGAGAAATCTACAGAAGTTCTTCAACAAAGGCCGGCAGAATGAAATCCATGTGATCAACGATGTCACATTGGAGCTTCCCGATTCCGGTCTTGTTGCCGTGTTCGGACCGAGCGGATGCGGCAAGACGACGCTTCTCAATGTCATCAGCGGAATGGATTCCGTCGATTCGGGCGAGATCCTTCTGAATGACGGCGAGATGGAAAAGAAGAACAGGGAATTTGACGTGCTGCGCAACCGCGACATCGGCGTCATTTTCCAAAACTACAATCTGAACCGTAAAGAGACTGTCTTTGACAATGTCGCAGACTCGCTTCGTCTGTGCGGTATGGATGATGAATCGGTGATCGAGGAGCGCGTGATGGCAGCGCTCACCATCGTGGGGATGGAGAAATTCCGGAAGAGACAGCCGGATATGCTGTCAGGCGGTCAGCAGCAGAGAGTTGCGATTGCCCGCGCGATCGTCAAAAACCCGAAGGTGATTCTTGCGGACGAACCGACCGGTAACCTTGACGAGGCCAATACCATCATGGTCATGGACCTGCTGAAAGCCATGTCCAAAGAATGCCTTGTGCTGCTTGTGACCCACGAGGCGCAGCTGGTTGACTACTACTGTGACACCGTGATCGAACTCAAGGACGGCTGCGTGGCCAATGTCCGCAGCAACGAGGACGCGGGAGGGTATGTCGCGAGAAACAAGAACGACATCTATCTCGGGGAATTGCCGGAGCAGGAGATGAGCGACGGCAACACGGACCTGACGTTCTTCGGCGAGAAGCCGGAGGAGCCGATCAAGATCACGGTGGTAAACCAGAACGGAAGACTGTTCTTAAAGATCAACACTCCGAGAGTGACGCTTCTCGATGAGGGCAGCGAGGTGAAACTGAAGGAGGGCGTATACCAGGAGACTGTTGTGCGCCGCGAGAACGACGAAAAGGTCGATATGAGCAAGCTTCCGCCCTTTGAGGGGAAGGAATACGGAAAATTATTCCGTCTCCGCTCCACGATACGGAAAGGCTACACCGACAATTTCAAGAGCATGATGCAGAAGAAGAGCAAGAAGCGTCTGGCAATCTGTCTTGCTCTGTTCGGCGCTGCATTTGTTTTCATTGCGGCAATGTTCGGACAGGGAATCGGGAAGGTTATCAATGCGAAGAAACAGTACAATGATAAGGTTCTGTATGTCGCTGCGATGACCGACGATGTGGCTCCGGTCCTGGAGAAGTTAGCAAACGACCCCTCGGCGGCCATCGACTATTGGGGGCTTGGTTCGGTGATCGATCACTACCCGACGGATCCGAAGATCAAGTTTTCGCTGGCGAGATTCGTCTCCGACGGATACACCGACGAAGGACTTCGGAAGGTGACCTACCTCGAAGTGCCTATGACGGTATTTCCGGAAACCATGATCGGCAAGTCCAAGGTCCTGGCCGGAAGAGCAACCCCGATCATGGATAACGAGATCGTCATATCCAAGCGTGTGGCGAAAAATATGATCGAACAATCACCGTACCCGTACATTGACGATTATGACATGATCCTCGGTCTGCTGGCGACGTCGCCGGAAGCCGGGATCAATAAGATGCTGAGCGTTGTAGGGATCGTGGATACCGATGAGGTTGCAGCGTATGTCAGTGATATCACGCTGGCCGAGATGCGGGCGTCCGTCCGTGGGTATGGTCAGGATATCACCTACGACCGTGACGGTTACTTCGGAATTGCGAAGGGGGAGTGCACCATCATCATCGGCGGTACGTACTCCAATCCGGCGGATTTCGGTATGAGCGGAGATATCATCTATCATCCGAGCTATGTCTATCCGGAAAATTACGACCAATATGCCAACGATCCCGATAAGGAATATAACGGGGCAACTCCCGTGATGCCGAGAGCCGGCGATACGGTTTATTACAACGGAGTAGAACTGAAGGTAAAAGAAGTAAAGACGCTTTTGGAGGGGAACCACAATCCTACGCTTGAGGAGATCACCGAGGCGTTTCAGGAGGTGGACGCGCATTTGCCGGTCGTTGATATGGCATACATGGATGTTTCCGGTGAGATCGTCTACAACAAATACCCGTTTGTCAAGGCGAAAAATTTTGCCGTGGTACTGAACCGGGAGGACTATATCCGGGGAAGCCAGATCATCGGAAAGACAACCCGCATGCTTGATATGCGTCAGGTATTCATGGGTAAAAACAAGGAGACCCAGCCCGGCATATACGAGGACGGTCAATCCATGTTCCATTACCAGACCAACCAGCCCAAGCTGTACTACATCATCCACTCGACCGATCCGAAGGTGACATCGAAGAGGCTGGAGGAAGAGTTTGTCAATCTGGAGGCGCCGTTCGGACACCAG
>Ga0310696_10002285_pt1 | contig 25722 bp, 25 predicted proteins | sample AusTroGonzalo_MG_4_FD_203885 | JGI IMG/M metagenome (GOLD analysis project Ga0310696, IMG submission 203885) | Bovine rumen microbial communities from tropical cattle in Woodstock, Queensland, Australia - Gonzalo_02 (v2) (version 2) | ecosystem: Host-associated > Mammals > Digestive system >...
TTTCTCTGATTGATCTCGAGGAAATGGGAAACCTGATCGGTGTCGGTGCCGTCGCAGAGGGGAATATCTGCGGGTTGTCCCTTGCCGTAGAGATTGACGGCATATCCCATGTACCCAATGATGGCATCCTCGATGCGGCCGCTTTCCACGGCTTTCCGGCAGCTTTCCAGCGAGATGCCCTTGGCGCAGTAGGTGGCAAAATTGCCTTTTTTGAGCGTCGGGACTCCGGCCCGGCGCAGAAGATCGGCGTCACCCGTCGCGTCGATGATGATGCTGCCGCGGATGAACTCCCGCCCGGATTTCCCCTGGATGATGACTCCGCGGCAGTGTTTCCCCTCCATGACGGGAGCGGAACAGGTCACGTCGAAAAGCAGATCGATTCCCTCTGCGGCGAAAAATTCTGTCAGGGCCAGCGCGAAGATATTGGGCGAGAACCGGGCGGTATATCGGACTTGTGTCGGTTTTTCCGGGGCTCCATTCCGCCACTCCTGGGGGATCTTCGCCCAGCCGTACTTTGTGGAATAACGCAAAAACTCCTCGGCCAGTCCGAAGATGATCTGGGTGCCCCGTCCGTTGCACATCGGCACGAAGAGATTGATGAGCCCGAGCGTGGCCAAACCGCCGAGCATGGTGCTCTTTTCGATGAGCAGCACCTGTTTGCCTGCCCTGCGGGCGGTAAGGGCTGCGGCCAGTCCCGCCACGCCGCCTCCGGCAACGATCACGTCATACGATTTTTCCCGGACTGGGAGTTGTTCCCGAAAAACGATACTTCCCATTTACGAAATATCCTTGCAATTTTCAAAATAACTGTTTGGGATAAGGATGTGATCCGCGGCATTGCCGATATTGATTTCTTCAAGATGCCAGCCGATTTTTTTGCAGACGCGATCCCGGCGTTTGTTCATCTTGCAACGAGCCTGTCGAACTATTGTATCCCATGCATTTTGATATCCTTCCCTTCAGTTCTGCGTATAGATCCAGCCCGACATGGGAGGTTTGGGTTCGACCCGCCAGATGGGACCGTCGTTCTGGTACTTGAATTGACTGCCGGGAAACTCCTCGAAGGGCCGCGATTTGACATGCAGATCGGCGTACCCGAAATTGCCGCCCCCCGCGTGCCGCGGAGGGATCATCCGGGCGAAAGACGCCGCGTCCGCATACCAGCGGCAGCGGTAATCGACGCCGCCCGCGCCCGCGCCGTCGGTGTAGACGATCAGCTGGGAGGGCTGTTTTGCCTTGCTCATTTTGGTCGGAGCCGTTCCGTAGGGATACATGGTGGAGCCGACGAAGAGATTCATGTTGACCGAAAGCGTGAAATAGTACTTCCCCTTCGAACCGGGCCTGTTGGTCATGTACCCATTGTCCTCGTAATTCATCTGCTCCTCGGAGACCGTGGGACAGGCCAGATTGTCCCGGTAGACCTTCCCGTCCCCCGATCTGAAGAGGCCCGCGATGATCTGCGTGTTCTGGTGCTTCTTCGGGACGTAGTCCGCCAGCGGACAGCCGACCTCGTTGCGCTTCAGCAGATAAGAGGGATTTTCCTTGAGCTGGGGCGGATACGGGAACAGATCGTCGAAATCGGTGATGTACAAAGCCGTGTATTTTCCCAGCTGCCCCAGATTGTTCACGCAGCTGGCCTTCTGCGCCGTCATCCGCGCCTGCTGGAGCGCGGGCATCAGCATCGCTGCCAGAATGGCGATGATGGCGATCACGACCAGCAGCTCTATCAAGGTGAAAAAACGGCCTCCTTCTTTTTTCATGACATAAAACAGATCAGAATGTTCAAAACGATCGTCCATGATCCTCACCGATGTTTTCCGCCGCATGAGCAAATCCTCCTTCTTCTGGAACCCTTTTTTATTTTGACGGCCTCAAAAAAAATGACGAAAATCTTTCCTTTCGACGAAACGGCGCCGCGAGACGGGCGGCGGATCCCGGGGCCGTCAGGGTCAGGGGCGTTTTGAGAAAACCTCTTCTGTCCATATCCGCCTTCCTTCCGCCGACGATGCTTCAGGCATCCTGAGAACTGAAAAACATCTGCAGGGCATGTCGGCGCTTTTCCTCGAATCGGAAACTCTCTTCGATCTCCGAGAGAAACTCTTCCGGCGTGATGTGACAGCACACCAGCTTCTTCAGGCTCCCGGAAAAGCAGGAGCTGACGCTGTCGAACATGTGCCGGTGCGAAAAATCCATGTTCCGGATCTCGTTGAAAAAGATGTCGTCCCTGAAAACGCGGCTGTCCATGGCAGGCACGGCGGCGCTGACGGCGGCGGGGATGTTGATGCGGGCGGCGGCCAGGGACTGCTGGAACGCGTCGTCGAAGAGAGATTCGCCGATGTCGAAGAGCAGATCGGCGTGCTCCGTGGTGTTCCGGACCCAGAAGGTCTGAGAGGCCGTGTGGCAGAGCCGGAAACCGTTGACCTCCGGCATGGGACAGACGTCGAACCGGCTTCCCAGCCGGTGGAGTTTGCTGCGGAAACCGGTCGTGAACAGCGTCCGGCCCGCGGAAAAATCCTCATACGTCCCGTAAAAATCGAAAGCCGAGAGCATTTCGACGGCTTTTCTGTAAACGTCCAGTCCCTTTTGCCCGCCGGCCGAAAGATCGTAGATGAACGAGAGCATGAGCGACTCGCCCCGCCCCGAACCGAACCGGACGCCGGCGGGGAGTTTCTTCTGCAGATCCAGCATTTTTTCATAGGTCAACGCGTAGGGCGCGAAATCGGGATCGACCCGGCGCATGAGCTCTTTGTTGTACAGCAGGGCCACCGGGGAAAAAACGAAGGGGATCCCCCACACCACCCCGCCGACGGCGAAAAACTCGAAGACCTGCGGGAAGAACCGGTTGTCCGCGCGGAGACGGGCCACCCGCTCCCGGGGCCAGGAGAGAAAGTATTCCCCCGGAAAAAAGGACAGCGTCGAGGAGCAGATCGCCGCATCGACCTTTTCGATCTGCGAAACGGGCTCGATCTCCACTTGCGGGAATTTCCGGCCGACGTAGTCGGTGAACCGCGGGATCATGTCCCCGTCGCTGAAGCGGATCTTGAGAACGACCTTTTCCTGCGGGACGGTGAACGTCCCCCAGCGGGCGACCCGTTTCACGACGCCGCGGTCCCGGAGAATGTTCAAGGCTTTCGCCGCCGTCACGGGAGAGACGCAAAACTGCTTTGCCAACTCCTGTTCCGCGGGAAGCCTGCCGGAGATCTCGCCCGAGAGGATCCGGCTCCCCAGCGACTCCGCGATCATCTGACTTTTGCTGCCGATCGAGGTATTCATCGTTCTACCACACTTTACGATATGGTATAATATAGCACCGTGGTCCGTCCTTGTCAAATCGCCCCGAAAAAACCGTCGGCCGAGGGGTACTGTGAATACTATGAATACCATGAATACCGCAAAGGCAGCAGCGCTGCCATTACCTTACACCTTCCTGATCTCATCTCTCATCTCTCATCTTTTCGGGCGGATTTCACGGGAGGGAGAAAGAAGGGACTTGAAAAATATCCGAGCGCCGTATATATTATGACAACCGCACAGGAGGTGTCTCCGCGCGGTGTGCGTCTTGTGCTGATGCGGGTGTAGCAAAACGGTCATGCTCCAGCTTCCCAAGCTGGCGACGCCGGTTCGACTCCGGTCACCCGCTCCATTTTTTTTATGGCGATGCATGTTTTCGTCAGGGAGGGCTTCGATGAAGAAATACTTTTTCCCAGCGGCGGCCGCCGTTCTTCTTCTGGCCGGATGTGCGACGGAACGCCTGCCCTCCGAAGACATCGAAGTCCCCGTGGTCTGCGCCGACATCATCAAGGTCCTCAAGGATCCCTCCATCGGCCCCAACAGCCGCCAGAAGTACGAGGCGGCCAAAGCCCTGGTGAAGAAAGTGGATCTCACCTTCACCCGTGAAACGAGCACGCTCAACGAGATCTTCCACCACAAGGACGCGCTGATCGACTTCCCCGATCTCCCCGACCGGACGATCACCTTCAACTACCAGTATCGAGACAACTACATCCGCTTCCAGTTCAGGACGTTCCGGAATTTCGTCACGCGGGTCGACATCACGGAGAAATGATGTCGTCCGACAGTGACTTCATGCGCGAAGCGCTCCGGGAGGCGGAGCTGGCCGCTCTGGCGGACGAGGTCCCCGTGGGGGCCGTGGCGGTCAAAGACGGCGTCATCGTTTCCCGGGCCCACAACCTCGTCGAAGCCCGTCACAGCGTCTCGGCCCACGCCGAATTCGAAGTCCTCCGCGCGCTGGAACGCGAGCTGGGCGACTGGCGCATGACCGGATACACCCTCTATGTCACCAAGGAACCCTGCCTCATGTGCACCGGCATGCTGATCAATGCCCGGTTCTCCCGGATCGTCTTCGGCCAGCGCGACCCCGCGGGCGGCGGCTGCGGCGGCGCCGCGGACCTGCCGGGACTTCCCGGCGTGCTGTGGCGTCCCGAGATCACGGGCGGCGTGCTGGAGGAAGCGTGTTCCCAAATCATGAAGTCTTTCTTTTCCCGGGTGCGCGCCCGGGGAAAAAACAAGGGATCGGTACAATGAACGTCGTCATCATCGGGGGCGGCGCCTCGGGACAGGCCGCGGCGAAGCTCTGCGGAAAACTCAACTTTTCCTGCCGGATCGTCGAAGACAAAAAGGATAAAATCCTCCCGCCCGCCGACCTCATCGTCACCAGTCCCGGTGTCTTCCCCGGGCGGTCGGAGCTTTACAGACAGGCCCTCGATTCGGGAACGGAATTCATCGGCGAACTGGAATTCGCCTTCCGTCACTTCGAAAACAGGACCCTCGCCGTCACCGGGACCAACGGCAAGACGACCACCACGGAATTGACGACTTTTCTGCTCAACGCGCTGGACGTTCCCGCCGTTTCCGCCGGCAACATCGGTACGCCCCTCTCGGAACTGTGCCTCGGGCCGATGACTCAAACCGCCGTGGTCGAGGTGAGCAATTTCCAGCTGGAACGGGCGCCGACCTTCGCCCCGCTCGCCGCCGCGCTGCTCAATCTGGCCTCGGACCACGAGGACCGCTACATCGGCGGCTTCGAGGAATACTGCGCCGTCAAGCGCCGGATCTTCGATCACGTTTCTCCGGGAAACCGCATCCGGGGCCTCTCCTTCGATTGGCCCGGCCGCCGGGTGACGGTGAATGAGGGAGATCTCCTCATCGACGGGACGCCCGTCCTCGCCCTGTCGGAGACCCTTCTTGCCGCGCCGCACAACACCGAAAATCTCGCGGCGGCGGCGGAGCTGGTTCTCCGCGTCCTGCCCGCCGGGAAACTGACCGACGGCCGCTTTGCGGAGGCCGTGAAAGCCTTCAAACCCGGCCGCCACCGCATCGAGACCGTGGCCGAAAAAAACGGGATCCTCTTCGTCAACGACTCCAAGGCCACCAATCCCGCCGCGGTGCTGGCCGCCGCCGCCGCGGTGAAGCGCCCCCTCGTCATCCTGTTGGGCGGCCTGGACAAGGGCATGGACTTTTCTCCCCTGGCCGCCCTCGCCAACCACCTGAAAACGGCGGTCCTCTACGGGGAAAGCGCCGAAAAGATCGGCGCGGTCCTCGGGGGAAAAGTCCCCTGCTTCTCCTGCGGACGGGATTTCGAAAAGGCTTTCCACGCCGCCGCCTCCGCCGCCCGCCCCGGCGACTGCGTCCTCCTCTCCCCCGCCTGCGCCAGCATGGACATGTTCAAAAACTATCAGGAGCGGGGCGACCGCTTCAGGGAACTTGCCGAAAACTGGCGGCCTGAAACCCGATAAGGCTCGGTCCCCCCGCGGGCCAACAACGTTTTCCCAAACACCCCGCCTTTTTTGAAAAGGGATGGGGGCTCGGAGTCAGTTTTTGAGGCTCTGGATCGGCGCGGGGATGCGGCCGCCGCGGTGGATGAAGGCAGCGGGACTGCCCGTGCGGACGGGCATGACCGGGGCTTCGCCCAGAAGACCGCCGAAATTGATGGTGTCCCCGACTTTGGCGCCCCATGCGGGGATGAGGCGGGCTGCAGTGGTTTTGAAATTGACGACCCCGATGGCCAGTTCGTCAGCGATGATGCCCGAGATGGCCTCTGCCGGGGTATCGCCGGGGATGGCGATCATGTCCAGTCCCACGGAGCACACGGCGGTCATGGCCTCCAGTTTCTCGATGGAGAGCATCCCCGCCCGGGCGGCGGCGATCATGCCCGCATCCTCCGAAACGGGGATGAAGGCGCCGGAGAGGCCGCCCACCTGCGAGGAGGCCATGACGCCGCCCTTTTTCACGGCGTCGTTGAGCAGGGCCAGCGCGGCGGTGGTGCCGGGGCATCCGCACTGCTCGAGGCCCATTGATTCGAGGATGTACGCCACGGAGTCGCCGATGGCGGGCGTGGGCGCCAGCGACAGATCGACGATGCCGAAGGGCACGTTCAGCTTCCGGCTGGCGGCCATGGCGACCAGCTGGCCCACGCGGGTGATTTTGAAGGCGGTCTTTTTGATGAGTTCGGCAAGATCCGCGAGGCTGCACTCACCGGCCCTGCGGATGGCGGAGGCCACGACGCCGGGACCGGAGACGCCCACATTGATGACCGTCTCGGGCTCGCCCATGCCGTGGAACGCGCCCGCCATGAAGGGATTGTCCTCGGGGACGTTGGCGAAGACGACCAGTTTCGCGCACCCCATGGAACCGTTGTCGCGGGAGAGGTAGGCCGTCTCCTTGATGATGCGTCCCATCTGGGAAACGGCGTCCATGTTGATCCCGGCCTTGGTGGAGGCGGCGTTGACCGAGGAGCAGACGCGCTCGGTGGTGGAGAGGGCCTCGGGGATCGACTCGATGAGGGTCCGGCTGCCCCGGCTGAAGCCCTTCTGCACCAGGGCGCTGTAGCCGCCGATGAAGTTGACGCCCAGCTCCCGGGCGGCGCGGTCGAGGGTCCTGGCGATTTTGACGGCGCCGTCGCGGTCGAGATTCCCGGCCAGCAGGGCGACGGGAGTTACGGAGACCCGCTTGTTGATGATGGGGATCCCGTAGTATTTGCTGATCTCCTCCCCCGTGGCCACGAGGTTGCATGCGGAGGTCATGATCTTGTCGTAAATTTTGGTGCAAAGCCGGTCGGGATCGTCGCTCTGGCAGTCGTAGAGCGAGATGCCCATGGTGATGGTGCGGATGTCGAGGCACTCCTCGCGGATCATGCCTATGGTTTCGAGAATATCTTCCGTCGCAAGCATTTTTTAAGTCGATCCTCAGTTCGCTTCAGATGTGGTGCATGCTGTTGAAGATGTCTTCGTGCATCGCCTGTATTTGAAGGGAGTTTTTCCGCCCCAGCTCGGCCATGCGGTCGACGAAGTCGGTGAAGGGAACGGTGATCTGCGAGATGTCCGCGATCATGATCATGGTGAAGTAGCCGTTGAGGACGGTCTGCGAGATGTCGCAGATGTTGACGCCGCACTCGGCGCATTCGGCGCTGACTTTCGCGATGATGCCGACGGCATCCTTGCCTATGACGGAAATGACGGATTTCATGGTCGTGCGGAACTCCCTGTCTTCTGTGTTGATCTTCCGATGTGACGCGAGGAAAATATATACCGTAAAAGGTGTCTTTTCAACTTGCCGGAGCTTTCTCGGACGTTTTTTTCGTTCCGCCCTTGACAAATGCCCCAAGTGCGGGCATAGTATGTCGCTTGAAAAAAAAGGAGACCGACCGTGTCCGAAACAGTACTGTACCGCCTCTGGATGATCCCGGGCGCCGCCGCGCTGCTGGCGGCGGGGATCTTCTTTCTGCGCCTCGATGAGGAAAACCTTTCCAAGTTCGAGCCCCTGCCCCGGAACCGGGTCTTCGGCATGATCGCCGGGTGGTTCGCTCTGATCTGGTGCATCCCTCACGCGGAGGCCGTGGCGCCGGGATTTCTGCTGCCCTTCCTGTGGCCGCTGGCGCTGATCGTGCCGGTGGTGAGTTTCTTCTGCCTCGACTACATGACGGCGCGGGCCGTCGGGGGACTCCTCATCATTCTGGCCTACGAAGCGCTGCACCGCGCTTTCGATCTGGCGCTGCCGCTGGCGGGCGTCGTGGCGGTGCTGTCGTGGCTGCTGGGGGCCTGCGGCATCTGGATCTCGGGCATCCCCTACCATCTGCGGGACGCGATCCGGCTGGCGGCGAGGAAACCCGTCATGCGTTTCCTCTTCGGTCTCTCCCTGATCGTCTGCGGACTGGTCTTCCTCGTCTCGGGAATCTTCGAAATATGAATTTCTCTCTGGTCCGCCACGCCGCCGCGTGCGGCGTTCCCGATCCCGAAAAGTTCGCCGAAAAGTGCCTCCGGCTCCGGGCACTGCTGATCGAGGCCAACGAAAAGGTCAACCTCACCCGCCTCACGGGGGAGGAGGATTTCGCCGTGAAGCACGTCGCCGACAGCCTGGAATTGCCCGCCTGTTTTCCCGAATATGCCGCAAAAGAAACCCGGATCGCCGATCTGGGCTGCGGCGCGGGATTCCCGTCGCTGGTCCTCGCCGCGGCGTTTCCCCTCTGGCATGTCACGGCCATCGACTCCACGGGGAAGAAGATCGGCTTCGTCCGGACCGCGGCAGCGGCGCTGGGTTTGGGAAATCTGACCGCCGTCCACGGACGGGTCAACGAACTCAACCGCAAAGAAGAATTTCAGGGGCAGTTCGACATCGTGACGGCCCGGGCGGTGGCCGATTCGGAAACGCTGGTCAGGGACGCCTCGCGTTTCCCGGCTCCCGGGGGATGTTTTCTCTTTTACAAGACCCCCGGACAGGCGGAGGAGGAACTGCCCCGCCTCAAAAAGAGTTTTCCCCGCTGGCTGTGGCGCGCCACGGCTCCGCGGCTTCTTCCCTGCGGCGCGGGAACGCGCCTTTTCGTCACGGGAACGCCCCGCTGAAACTCCTCAGTCGAATCAAGATCCCGCGGCGGATACGGGATACCCGGAAAAAAGACAAAAAAAATGGCGAGAGAGACGGGACTTGAACCCGCAACATCCACCGTGACAGGGTGGCACTCTAACCAATTGAGCTACTCCCCCGCATTTCCTATCGGATTGCGATAAACCAAATATAGCCCTCTCCGGCCGTTATTGCAAGTCCCTTTTCGAAAAAAAATGAAATTTCCCGGCGGAATGCCGCGGACGGGAGCCGAAAATCACTCGGGCAAGCCGTTGACGATGGCGCGCAGGGAACCGGGCATCTGCCGGGCGATGCGGTCGCGCTCGTCGTCCAGAACGCCCGGCAGGCTCAGAAAGGAGATCACGCCAAGAAGGGTCTCCCCCCTTTTCACGGGGAAAGAGAGCGTGTCGAAGGGGTAGACGGCGTTCCGGCCCGGCTGACCGTGGATGAAACAGTAACCCTTTCTTTCGTACTGGGCATACAACTTGCGGAAGGTCTCCTTCGCGTTCTCGGGGACCAGACGGCCGCGGTCCCGGACGGGACTCTCGGAGAGAAAGACGGCGCTCACCGAGGCGATCTCCCGCAAAGGCGAACGGAACCCCGGTTCCGAAAAGCTGAGCAGGCCCGAACGGCACTGGGCCGAGCACACGTTGACGAACTCGTCCCCGTCGCGGACCGAAAATTTGGACGAAAATCCGATCTGATTGGCCAACCGGGTCATCAGCGGCTGGAGATGCCGGTACTTTTCCAGCCGGAAGCGGATCTTCTCCCCCACCCGGACGAGGCCCGGGGCGATCTCGTAGCGGCCTCCCGCGCATTTCTCCAGCCACCCGCGGCGCACCAGCGTCGTGGCGATGCGGTAGCAGCTGGCCTGGGCGATGTCCAGATTCGCCTGCAGTTCGGGCAAAGTCACCGCCGTGCTGCTGGCCCCGATGTATTCCAGCACGTCCAGCGCCTTCTCCAGCATCGGCACCGTATTTTTATTCTCCATCGTCAAAAAAAAGCCTTTTTTCTATTCTCTATTGATAATTTCACGCCCTAATATAATTCTTTTTTCTTTTTTTTCAAATTTCCCGCACTTTTCAACTTGCTTTCAATGAGAATCGAGATATATTATTCTCAAGAGGACTAGTTCTATTCAATACAGAATAAAACGGAGGCGTAAAAAAATGGCATTCTCCGAGCAATTCCTGCTGAAGAGCGAGCTGGCCGTGCGGCTGTACAGGGCCGTCCGTGAGCTGCCGGTGATCGACATGCACGATCATCTGCCTGTGGCGGATCTGGTCCGGGACCGGCGCTACGCCGATCTCACGGAGCTGTGGGTAGCCTCCGATCCCTATAAGCACCGGGCCATGCGGATCTGCGGGATCCCCGAAAAGTTCATCACGGGAAAAGCCTCCCCCTACGAAAAATTTCTGGCCTGGAGCCGATGTCTGCCGGAGCTGGCGGGCAATCCGCTGTACGACTGGAGCCGTCTGGAACTGCTGCGGGTCTTCGGCATCGATGAGCCGCTCAGCCCCGCGACGGCGGAAGGCATCTGGGTCAAAACCTGCGCTCTCCTGAAAGACCCGGCGTATTCCGCCCGGGGGCTCCTCAAACTTTTCCGCGTGGAGTACGCTTTTCCTTGCGTCGGGCTCTCCGACGATCTTGCGGGCTTTTCTCAGGTGCCGGGCCTTGCACCCTCACTCCGGGGGGACGATCTCGCCGGGTTGACCCATCCTGTATTGAAAGAGGCGGGTTCCCTCGCCGACCTGCGGACGAAACTTGCGGCGCGGCTGAACGAATTCCACGCCTGCGGCTGCCGTTTCGCGGACCACGCCCTCGACGACGGATTCCGGCTCGTGCCGGACGACGGGCGCAATGAAGAGCGTTTTGCGCGGTTCCGTCTGGGGCAACTCGCCGACGCCGACCGCTTCGCGCTGGCAAGCCAGATTTTGCGGATATTGGGGAATCTCTACGCGCGGCTGGGATGGACGCTCCAGCTCCACATCGGGGCCCTGCGGAGAACCAGCTCGCGTCTGCGGGCCGCCGCGGGCCCCGCGGGGGGATATGCGGCCATCGGCAGCGCCTTCGACGCCAAAGAACTCGCGGGCTTTCTGGACGAACTGGAAAGAGGCGAAGGCGGTCTGCCCCGGGTCATCCTCTACACCCTGGATCCGGCGGATCACGCCGCTCTGGCCGTCTTGAGCGGCTCCTTCCCGGGGGACGGCGTGCGGGGCAAAGTCGCCCTCGGCCCCGCGTGGTGGTACTGCGACCACATTCCCGGGATGCGTGACGCGCTGGAAAACATCGCTTCCTTCGGGGTCCTCTCGGTGTTCCCCGGCATGACCACGGATTCCCGCAGTCCGCTCTCTTTCGTGCGGCACGAATATTTCAGGAGAGTCTTCTGCAACTGGCTGGCGGAAAAGGCTTCCCGCGACGAGATGCCGCAGGATTTCGAAACCTTGAAAAGCCTTGCGGAAAAAGTCTGTTACCATAACGCGAAAGCGCTGATTTAAGGAGATCATGAAAATGACGTGGAAAGACAAAGTTGCGGTGGTCACGGGCGCGGGGGGAACCCTGTGTTCGGAGATCGCCGTCGATCTGGCGGCAAAGGGCATGAAAGTCGTTCTGGTGGGCCGGACCGTCGAGAAGCTGGAGAAAACGGCGGCGCGGATCGCCGATGCGGGCGGCGTCTGCCGGATCGAAAGCGGCGACGTCAACGACGAGTCCTCAATGCAGACCATCGCGGACAAAGTCGCCGCCGCGTGGGGCCTTTGCCGCGTCCTCGTCAACGGCGCGGGGGGCAACAACATCAACGCGCTCACGACCAACACCGAATACGATCCCCGGGAGATCACGAAAGAAAAGCCCGGAGACATGCGAGGCTTTTTCGATCTCGACATGGAGCTTTTCAAAAGCGTGCTCTGCACCAACACCGTCGGCACGGTGATTCCCTGCCGGGTCTTCGCCCGGCAGATGGCCGAGGCGGGGGGCGGGGCCATCCTCAACTTCGGGTCTATGAATACCTACCGCCCCCTCTCGCGGATCCCGGCCTACGCCATGAGCAAGGCCGCGGTCGCCAACTTCACCCAGTGGCTGGCGGCGTATCTGGCTCCGGCGAACATCCGGGTCAACGCGGTGGCGCCGGGATTTTTCGTGAACGAGCGGAGCGTCAAGTATCTGCGCACGCCCGACGGCGGGCTCTCCCCGCGGGGGGAGAACGTGATGCACCACACGCCCCTCAAGCGCTTCGGCGAGGCGAAGGAGCTCTTAGGCTGCGTGGAGTGGCTCCTCGACGACGACAAGGCCGGTTTCGTGACGGGGATCACGGTCCCCGTGGACGGCGGTTTCCTCTCCAGCACGGGGGTGTAAAAAGATGAAGCTGGGACTCATGCTGCCGGTGAAGCCGGACATCCAGTGGCCTTTAGCCGCCCAGCTGGGCGTGAAATACGCGGTGACGAAGGCCGCGCCCGAACTGAGCGGTCTGCCGGATCCGTCGGACTTTGCCGCGCTCAAAACCGTGCGGGACCGTTTCGCCGACGCGGGCTTTACGCTTTACGCGCTGGAGGGCGACGAGTTCGACATGTCCCGGATCAAACTGGGGCTCCCCGGCCGGGACGAAGATCTTGAGAAATACCGGAAAATGCTCCTCAACATGGGGCGCCTGGGGCTGAAGCTCCTCTGCTACAACTTCATGGCGGGAGTGGGCTGGTTCCGGAGCCGCAACGATCTCAAGGAGCGCGGCGGCGCGCTCTCCAGCGGCTTCGACATCCGCGAGATCGATAACGACGTCCCGCTCAAAATCACCGAAGAGGAGCTGTGGAAAAATTACGCGTACTTCCTCGACGCGGTCCTGCCCGCGGCGGAGGAGGCGGGCGTCAAAATGGGTCTGCATCCCGACGATCCCCCGGTCTCGCCCCTGCTGGGGTACGCACGGATCCTCACCAGCGCGGAGGCCTACCGCAAAGCTATGGCGCTGAGCGCAAGTCCCAGCCACGGGATCACCTTCTGTCAGGCGACCTTCCGGGCCATGGGGGAGGACGTGTTCCAGCTGATCCCGGAGTTCGGCAAACGGATCTTCTTTCTGCACTTCCGGGACATCACGGGCACGCGGGAGAACTTCCGCGAGACCTTTCACGACAACGGGCCCACGGACATGGCCGAACTGCTCCGGGTCGCGGAAAAATGCGCGCCGGGGTGTCTCGTCCGGCCCGACCACACGCCCACCATGGCGGGCGAGAGCAACGAGAAATTCGGCTACACCGTGCAGGGCAATCTCTTCGCGGTGGGGTACATCAAGGGGATCTTGGACGCTCAGAAAGCAACGATGGAATAGGAGGAACACATCATGCCGTCACTCAAGGACATGCGGGGCAAGGCCAAAGAGGCCGGACTCATGAAACTGGACAAACTCATCGAGGTCCGCCAGAGGATCCCAGACTGCGAGCTCCCCGTGCCGCTGGAGGAGTTGTGCGCGCGCTACGAAAAACTCTACACAGGGTGCATCAACGACGTGCTGCGGGAGTACACGCTCCTCGACCAGAGCCTCCCCAGCGACATCATGCCCCTGCGGGACGAAATGACCCTCTGCGGCGAGGCCTTCACCGTGAAGAGCGCCCCCAACGTGATGATCGAGGGCGAGATGACCTTCCGGGCGCAGATGCTGGACGACTTCAAGCCGGGCGGCGTGGTGGTGTGGGACACCAGCGCGGACACCGAGGCCAGTCTCTGGGGCGGCGTCATGACCGCCACGGCCATCACCAAAGGCATCCGCGGCGCGGTGATCGCGGGGGGGATCCGGGACACGAAGCAGATTTTGGAGCAGGATTTCCCGATCTTCTACAAGTACCGCACCAGCAACGGCTCTCTCGGCCGCTGCATGATAACGCACTATCAGGTGCCGATCAGGATCGGCAAAGTGACCGTGCGGCCCGGGGACATCATTTTCGGCGACATCGACGGGGTGCTGTGCATCCCCCGGGAGATCGCCTACAGCGTGCTTCTCCGCGCCGAGGGCATCGAACGCAGCGAGGTGGATATCTTCAGCTGGGTGCGTCAGGGCGACACCATTTCGGAGATCATCGACAAGGGCGGATATTTCTAAGGAAACGTCGGGGAGAGACATGACATGGGAATGAGAACGACGGGCATGGGGTTCGCGGACCAGCTGCCGGCGCCGGGATCGGCGCCCTCCGGAAAGCTGAATCCCCGGGCGGAAGAGCTGAAAAAGTACAGCGAGATGTTTTTCGACCCCCGGTACGACGGGTTCGACGCCGATCTGGAATACATCGCGGACATGCCGTTCCACACAAGCCGGGAAGTGGCAAGTTCCCCGCTGGGCGTGGGCTTCGAGCTTCTGGACCACAGGACGGGGTACATCTTCGACAAGGTCCTGCCCTTCGCCCGCGAGACCGGCGTCAAGTGGGCGCGCCTGCAGTCGGGCTGGCAGCGGGCGGAGAAGGAACAGGGAAAATATGATTTCGCCTGGCTGGACGAGATCGTGGACGGTCTGCTGGACGCGGGGATCCGGCCGTGGTTCAGTCTGAGTTTCGGCAATCCGCTCTACATGGAGGGCGCGGAACCGATCCCGCCCCACGGCAGTTACTTTTTCTCGCCGACGCGCTTCGGCGAAAAGGGCGTCCGGGGCTGGACCAACTACTGCAAAGCAATGGCGGAACACTTCAAAACCCGCGTGTTCCACTGGGAAGTCTGGAACGAGCCCAACGCGGGATTCCTGCGCGTGCCCAATACGGGGAAGAAGATCGTCTCCGAGGAGCCGGAGGTCTACACGGAGCTCGTCGCGGTCACGGAAAAGGCGATCCGGGAAATCCAGCCGCAGGCGAAGATCATCGCGGGATCGATCTCCGGGTGCGCCATCTGCAACGAGTACATTTCGAAACTCTTCAAAAGCGGCCTCGCCGGGCACATCGACGTCTTTTCCTACCACCCCTACAACGGGATCCCCGAGTTGTACTACCCGGAGCGGCTGCAGTTCATCCGCGACCTGATCGCAAAAAGCGGACGGCCCATCACGATCTGGCAGGGGGAGAACGGCCGCCCCTCCAACTCCGCGCTGCTGCGGCGTGGGTGGAAGAGCACCGAGGGCAGTCAGGCCCGCTACCTCGTGCGCCGGTACCTCACCGATCTGCGGATGGAGGTCGAGATGACCTCTTATTTCCTCATCTGCGACATCGGCAACGGCTATCTGCCCAACGGCAACGTCCACAGTCAGGGGGTGATCGACGCGAGGGATCCGGAGAACTACCGCCCGAAACTCGCTTACCGCGCGATGCAGAGCATGGCGTGGCTCTTCGACTCGCGGACCCGCCCCATGCACGCGTGCTTCGAGACCCTGCCGATGACCGGCTGGAGCGATACCACGCTGCCGCTGGAGTACGGCGCAAGTCTCACGTGCGCCTTCCGCCGGGGGAACATCCCTATTTTCGCCTACTACTGGCCCAGTCACTTCGACGCCGACTGGCAGGTCAAGCCCATCTGGGTGCAGACCTGGCTGGACGAGACGATGAAATTCGACAAGCCGGTCCTGATCGACCCGATCACGGCCCGGATCTACCGGATCAGGCAGTTGACGCCGTGGTGCGACGGGAACTACGGGCAGGTTCTGGTCCTGCCGAAACTGCCGCTGCTGGATTATCCGCTTTTCGTGACCGACGCTTCCCTGCTGAACGAGAAATAAAAGAAAGGAGTCTCCCATGAACGCAACGCTATCCAAGTCCGGCAAAAGAGGTTTCACCCTGATCGAGCTCCTCGTGGTGATCGCGATCATCGCCATTCTGGCCGCGATGCTCATGCCCGCACTGTCTCAGGCCCGGGACAAGGTCAAGGAGACCACGTGCATCAACAACTACAAACAGCTGAACATGACCGATCAGGAATACGCCCACGCCAACGACGACTACGGTCTCCCCTCGCAGCTGGCCATTACGTACAGCGGAACGATCCAGGCGAAGAATGTGGTCTATGTCCTGAAGAAGGGATCGGGCGTCGATTTCGCGAAGGCGGCGGAAAAACTGCATTTCAGACAGTACACGCCGCCCTTCTGCCCCACTTACAAGGGCGGGAACCAGAGCACGAGCGACCAGTTCACGGGCAACAACGGCGATCCCGCCATCAACGGCTGTTTCCACAACGGCAACTACACGCCGAAAACCGAGAAAAAGTACGTCATCAAGAAACTGCCGACCATCAGGAACGCGTCAAAAGTCATCCACTTCGCCGATGCGACGACCACGAGCTTCAACGATTTGGCCCGTATCCAGTACCGGCACGGGGGAACGAGATCGACTTGCCTCTTCTACGACGGTCACGCCGAAATGCGGGCCTACGGGACCATCACGACGGCCAACATCTTCGCCTCCGCCAGCGGCAACAACAACTGAGCGGTCCCCGCAGGAGGAGATTACGGCATGGACATCAGGGCAGTTTTTCTTTCGGGCCTTCTTCTGCCGGCGGTCCTGACGGCGGCGGAGAGCCGGTACGCGCACCCCGCGCTGAACCCCGTCACCTTCGAGGAACCGGTCGGCACGAAAAAAATCGAGCTGGTGAAGGACGGGAAACTCAACTTCGCCATCGTCTGCGATCTAAAAAAAGAGACGGGCAAGGCGGCGATGGCAAAACACGTTTTCCGGGTGCGCCGCTCCGTCGCGCTGGCGGCGGAGGGGATCGGTCACGCCTTCGAGGCGACCACGGGACAAAAGCCCCCCGTGCTCAAGCCGGACTCTCCCGAACTTGAAAAGTATCCCTTCTGGATCGTTTTGGGCGACAACGCCGTCACCCGGAAGAACGGCCTGGATCCCTCGAAACTGGAGCCCGACGAGTTCTGCGTCTTCACCTTCGACCGGGGCATCGTCATCGCGGGGAAGGACGGTTCGACGGAGGACCTCTACAACGCGCTGGACGTCGCCCGGTTCCGCGTCAACGGCACGGCCTACGGCGCTTTCGACTTCTGCGAACGGTTCCTCGGCATGCGCTACTACTACCCCAAGATCGGCATCTATGCGCCGAAAGTGACGGATCTTGCGATCGATCCCGTGCGCTATCACGACAAACCCTTCATGAAGTACCACTACTCCTACGCGCTGGGCGGCAAGAAGGTGCCGGGCAAAGAACAGCTGTCGGATTTCTCCCCCGCGTGGCGGAACGGCGCCTGCACCCGTTACTTCTCCAGCCACACGCCCGAACCCCGGGCGCTGGCCAAGGCCTACCCCGACAAGATCGACATGCTCTTCTTCCGGAACCGGGCGGGACACCTTTTCTACAACCCCAAGGCGCACATCGGCAACTACTTCGACGTCACAAACCCGAAATTCATCGATTTCTTCGTGGACGAGCTTGTCGCCAAATTCTACGCGGGCGATCCCAAGATCCGCGAGGCGTGGGGCAAGCATCTGCCGAACTCGGAATACGTGCCCTTCGGTCAGGCCGACACCTATATCGCCGACGTGCTCAACGACCGCAGCAGACCCTACATCATCGATTCGAGAAAAAATCTGCGCACCGGCTGTCTGAGCGATCTCTACGCCCATTTCGTCACCGAACTGGCCAAGAAGCTCAAACAGCGCTTCCCCGACAAGAAACTTGCGACCAACGCCTATTCCTCCCGGACGCTGCCGCCGGTGCGGAAATATGACTGGCCCGACAATCTGCGGCTCAAGATCTGCATGGGCTGCCCCGTGATGACCCCCTCCCCCGCTTACCGGAAGGCGTGGAAAAACATCTTTTCGGAGTGGCACAGGATCACCGGCCGACCGGTGGGCAATTACTGCTACGGCGTGGGGACCTTCGCCATAACGCAGGCCATCCAGGGGCGCTACATGGGAGACTTCATCAAACTGCTGGGTGACGATCTCTGGAAAGAGTACATATTTTTCGACGCCGGGCACGACAACCGCTTCTACTACTCCTACTACCCGGCCTACCGGGCGATGTGGAATCCCGACTTCGACGTACAGGCGGCGCTGGACGAACACTGGGAACTGCTCTACGGTCCCGATGCGGGCAAGATCCTGAAGGAGTTCTACGCGCTGCTCGTGACCACCTGGGAAAAGAAGCTCATCCCCCAGATCCGGACAGTCTCCGAGGACGGTTCCGTACGCGGGAACGTCATGCCGAAAGAACTCTACAAGGCCTTCGATCTCAAAACGATCGACAGGATGGACGCTCTCCTGAAAAAAGCGAAGAAAGCCGTCCGGAAGAACTCGATCGAGGAACAGCGGCTGGACTACTTCATGGAGCCGTGGAAAAAACAGATCGTTTCCGCAAAAGCTTATCACATGACGGTCACGCCGGTCTACCGGCTCTTGCGGCTGGGAACGGCGGAGAGGATCGAAGTGGACGGCGACCCGAACGATCCGGCATGGAAGAGAGCCGAATCGCGGGAGCTGAAGGAGTGTCAGGGCGAAGAATACCGCTTTCCCGAAAAGCCGACCGTCCGGATGATGTGGAACGACCGGGGGATCTACGTGCTGTTCACGGCGCTGAAAAAGCCCGTGGACAATCCGGGGGAAGTCTGGAAGCACACCGACTGCTGGGAATTTCTCGCCTCCCCGGGGCTGAAAAAGGATTACTTCTATCATTTCGGCTTCAATCCCCACGGCGATCTGTATCAGTCGGAACGGGATGTCGTCGAGGGGGTCGGCGGCAGATCCGACTGCGCTGGACTGCTTCTGAAATCGAAATATGACGGCAGCGGCTGGACGGCCGAAATGTTCATCCCGTTTTCCGGACTGCGCCGGAAAGCGCCGGCCCCCTACTCCGTCTGGTTCGGCAACGTGATCTATTCTCAGCGGCGGACCGTCACCGCGAACAATATGGCCGCCTCCTTCGCGATGACCATGAAAAACAACCTGAACACGGACCTGTGGGGCCAATTCAAATTCATGGGGTATGGTGACTGATATGAAAAAACTGCCCTGCGTTTCGCTCTGTCTGCTGGCCGCAGCATGCCTCGCCGCGGCAGAGTGCCGGAAAAACACCAACGCCTACGTTTCCCCGACCGAACGCGGCGAGCCGTTTCTGCTGAAAAACGGCCTCACCAACTACGTGGTGACCTGGCGTTACACCAATCCGTCGCCGACCCAGCCCGGGCGCGTGCTCGTCGGCATGCCAGCGCCGGTCAACACCACAGGATTTTCCCGCAAGGATTTCACGAGCATCGTCCTCAACGGGATCGACAGCCGCGTTCTGGAGCCGAAAAAGTTCGAGATGTTCAACACGGAGGAAACTTCCGGCGTCGATATCCATTACAATTTCGACGGCGTCCCGATGATCCAGCGCTTCGCGGTCTCCGACGCTTCACCCCTGCTCTCCATGACGTGGCGCCGCGGCGCGGGCAAGCCGATGCGGCCGATCGAAAGTCTGTCGATCCGCTTTACCGTCCTGCCCTGCGCTTCCGGGCGGGCGAGAGACAGTTATTCCCGCGAAGTCGTCACGCCCGCGGGGAAATATCTGCCCAAAGGCAAGGCCCGCTGGCGGAAACGGAAACTGAGCGTGCGCGACACTTTTCTCATCCTGCAGGACGCAAAATACCAAGGCGGACAACAGTCGCCCAACGCCGGACCCGTGGTGCTGTGTCCCGGCTGGAAGAGCATCCTCTCCGGAATGGTCATGTTCGGCGTGCATCAGGACCTCTATGTCAATTTCGAGCTGGATCCCAAGGCGGAGAGCTGGTCTTTCGGTCTCCTCGATTCCGAGGCGAAACGCTCCAACGCTGAATTCGCCGCGTTCCTCAAGGAACTGAAACTCGTTCCATAAGAGAAGAAAGGTCTCCGCCGATGGCTTCGAACACTGGATCGTCAACTCCCCGTTACGCCCCCATCCCGGAGGACGCGCTGCGTCTGCCGGATCACCCCGAACTGGTGGAAAGCGCCCTCGGGGCCTTCCGCCAGTGGGAGGAGGAGTATTTCCGCAGACAGATCTGCGACGAGCGACTGGTCGCGCCCTTCACCCTGCCCCCGATCCCCGACACGCTGAAAGCGTGGGAGGCGCAGAAACCGGAGATCCTCGCCGCGGCGAAAGAGCACCTCTACGGCGTCATGCCCCCGCCGCCGGACAAGCTCGAGATCAAGCTCCTCGCCGAAAGACGGGACGCCCTCGGCGGCACCGCGCTCCGCCGGGAGTACCGGGTCTATTGTCTCATGGACAACGGGCGGAAATTCGATTTCGACATGATGCTCTACGTGCCGCTCGGCGCCAAGACGCCGCCGCCCGTTTTCGTGGTCGAAAACTTCTACGGCAATCAGGGATCCACGCCCGACACGGACGTCCTCCCCTCCCGGGCCTTCGCCCAGCCCAGGCGGAATTTCAAAATCGACCGCATGAACTGCGCCGCGTGCATCCGCCGGGGCTACGCCGTCGCCACGGCCTGTTATCACGAGTTCTTCCCCGACAACTGGGACGGGGCGCGCAAAAGCATCTTCACGCTGTTCTGCGACGATCTCCGCCCCGATTACGAGATCTCCGTGGAGGAACTGAAGGCCGGACGGCACCGGGAATACGCCGCCTATTCCGCCTGGGCGTGGGGCTACGGCCGCATGGCGGACGCGCTGGAAAAGATCCCGCTGGTGGACGCGACGCGCCTGGCCTGCGTCGGGCAGAGCCGTCTGGGCTCCGCCTCCATGTGGGCGGGCATCAACGAGCCCCGCTTCAAACTGGTCTGCGTCAACAACTCCGGTCAGGGCGGCGCGCCGCTGCTGCGCCGGAATTTCGGCGGGCGGCTGGCCATCCTCTCCATCGGCCGCTGTTCCTTCTGGGCGACGGACCGGGTGATCCGCTTCGTCGACCGCGAGAACGAGCTGCCCTTCGACACCCACCAGCTGCTGGGGCTGATCGCCCCCCGGGCGCTGTACGTCACAAGTTCGAGTTTCGACCTCAACGCCGACCCCTACGGGACTTTTCTTGCAACGGCCCACGCGTCGAAAGTCTGGAACTTGTACGGCAAAAAGGGGCTTGAGACCATGGAGATGCCCCCCTCCGACACCCCGATCGGCAATCTCGTGCGCTATCACGTCAAGACGGGGGACCACTCCATCACGCCCTACGACTGGGAACGATTCTACGCCTTTGCCGACGACCTCTTCGGCAAGCCCTGAGCGGCGCCGAAGCGCGTTTCGGCAGGCAAGCCGAAGTCAGCGCGAGAGCACGGCCTCGGTGCCCGAGACGGTCAGCGTGTCGTCGAAGGAAAACGACATGAGGGGCCCGGCGTGGCCGAAGGGAAATCCGGCGAAGACGCCCTTCCCCGTGCGGGCGGCGAAACGGCGGAAAAGCTCCTCCAGCTCCCCGGGGTCGCTGCCGGAAAAACTCCCGAAAACCACCCCCGCGGCGGAAGAAAACACCCCCGCCTGTTCCAGCTGGGTGAGACAGCGGTCGATCTTGTAGACGGGTTCGTTGACGTCCTCCAAAAGAAGCACCCGCCCCGCGGCGTCGGGCAGGAAATCGCTCCCGGCCAGACTGGCCGCCACGGTGAGGTTCCCGGCGAGGACCCTCCCCGAAAAACCCTGTCCCGCCACGGGGCGCACGGCGCAGACCCGTTTTTCCCCCGAAAAGGCCTTTTTCATGGTATCGAGGGTGAAGGCGTCAGCGGAAGCAAGTTTCCCCAGCATGGGGGCGACGACGGGCAGTCCCGCGTCCATTTTTGCCATGGCCCAGTGGAGGGCCGTCACGTCGCTGTACCCGGCCAGCGGCACGCGCCGCTTCCGCAGTTTTTCCCAGTCCAGCAGGGGCAGGATCTGGGCGGAACCGAAACCGCCCCGGGTGCAGAGCAGAAGATCCGTCGCGGGGTCCAGCCACATTTTTTCCACCGCCGCCGCCCGGTCCTCGGGCGTTCCGGCGAGATAGGGCACGCCGCACTCCTTCAGGGGAACGGGGCCCCGGACTTTCAGTCCCTCCCGGCGCAGGAGGGCCAGACCGGCTTCGGCAAGTTCCGGCGCCAGACGCCCCGCGGGAGAAATCACGCCCACGGTCCGGATGTTTTCGGGATAAAGCATATTCCTTTTAGAGCATGTGGTCCATGCGCTTCTTTTTGGTTTCGAGGTAAAAGGCGTTGTCCGCGTTGGGCGGGATGACGATGGGGACGCGCTCCGTGATGCGGATCCCGTATCCGGAGAGTCCCACCAGCTTCCGCGGGTTGTTGGTGAGCAGACGGACGGACTTGACGCCCTGATCCAGGAGGATCTGCACGCCGATGCCGTACTCCCGCAGATCGTCGGGGAAGCCCAGTTTCTCGTTGGCCTCCACGGTGTCGCAGCCCTCGTCCTGAAGCTTGTAGGCGTGGATCTTGTTGAAAATGCCGATGCCCCGGCCCTCCTGCCGCAGATAGACCAGCACGCCGGAACCGTTCTCCGCGATCTGGCGCATGGCCGCGTGGAGCTGACTGCCGCAATCGCACCGCCGGGAGCCGAAAACGTCTCCCGTCAGGCACTCGCTGTGGACCCGGACGAGGACATCTTCCCGATCCCGCACCTCGCCGTACACCAGAGCCAGATGCTCGAAGGAGTCCACCTTCGTCCGGTAGGCGGTGATGGTGAATTCGCCGTAGTCCGTGGGCAGCCGGGCGGACTCGCCCCGCAGGATCAGTTTCTCGTGATGCCGCCGGTAGGCCACCACCGAGGCGACGCTGCCGAGCTTGAGGTTGTGCTTTTTCGCAAATTCGATCAGCTGGGGCAGACGGGCCATGGTGCCGTCGGGATTCATGATCTCGCAGATGGCGCCGCCGGGCCTGCATCCGGCCAGCCGGGCCAGATCCACGGCGGTCTCGGTGTGCCCCGTGCGCCGCAGGACCCCGCCGGGCCGGGCGATGAGGGGGAAGGAGTGTCCCGGCATGGTGAAGTCCGACGCGGTGTATTTGGGGTCGTTCAGCGCCATGATGGTCTTTGAACGGTCGAAGGCGCTGATGCCCGTGGTGGTGCCGTGGCGGAAGTCCACGCTCTGGGTGAAAGCCGTGCCGAAGGGATCGGTCATGGAGGCCGGGGTGGAGAGGTTCAGCTCCTGCGCCCGCTCCTGGGTGATGGGCGCGCAGATGAGCCCGCAGGCGTGGGTCGCCATGAAGGCGATGTTTTCCGGCGTGGCGAAGTCCGCGGCGCAGACGAGGTCGCCCTCGTTCTCCCGGTCCTCGTCGTCGGTGATGACGATCATCTTGCCCGACCGGATGTCGGCAATGAGCTCCTCCACGGAGGCAAATTCGAAATCTTCCATAAGAGAAAAGTCTCCTTTTTTCTAAATCTCGACGCGGCGGGAGAAGCCCTCTATGGCGGAGGCTCTTCCCGTGGCGGGATCGTAGGTCACGGCGACGCCATCCAGCCGGATGAGGCCGGTCTCCACCACGGGGAGACGCCCGGGCATGCCGCTGGTGAATTTTTTCAGGACTTCGGGAACGCCCCGGCCGAGGATGCTGGTCTCGGCGCCGACCATGCCCGCGTCGGTGACGGCGGCGGTCCCGCCGGGGAGGATCCGTTCGTCGGCGGTGCGCACGTGGGTGTGGGTCCCCAGCACGGCGGTGGCCCGGCCGTCGAGGTAACTTGCCATGGCCAGCTTTTCGCTGGTGGCCTCGGCGTGGAAATCGACGATGATCGTTTTGACATATCCCGGCAGTCCGGCAAGGATCCCGTCGACGGTCTCGAAGGGACAGGAGGCGCACTCCTTCATGAAGACTCTTCCCTGGAGGGCGATGACGGCCACGCTTCCTCCGGCGGGATTGGCGAAGACGCCGAAGCCCCGCCCCGGCTGGGTCCGGTTGTAGTTGGCCGGACGGATGACCCGGTCGAGAGTTGCGATCTCGAGATCGAAGCCCTTCTGGTCCCAGGTGTGATCCCCCGACGTCACCACGTCGCAGGTCTGCAGAAGCTCCTTCGCGCAGGCCCCGGTGAGGCCGTTGCCCCCGGCCGAGTTTTCGCCGTTGACGACGACGAACTGCGCATTGTACTCCCGGCGCAGATCGGGAACCAGCCGGCGCACTGCCTCGCGGCCGCCCTTGCCGACCACATCGCCGATAAAGATGAATCTCATCGTCTTTTTCTTTCCCTTTTTCCCGCCGCAAAATCCTGACGGCAGACCGATACTCCGGGGGGGACGACAGGGGAAGACGATATCGGCGGACGTGACGGAAAAAGTTTTCCGCTCCGCCCGATCCTCTTCCATCCAGACTCGAAGCCCCGAAAGGCTCTTACTGTCGGCAACGGGATTTCACCGTTTCGGCCTGCGGAGGGACACACAAAAACACGCGCCCCCCCTGCGGCTCGCGGACTTTCACCGCCGGTCGGGAATAACCGCGGACACCGCGGCGCACCCTGCCCCGAAGATCGGCTGCCGCAAAACCGCGGCACGCTTCTGAAGATAATATAACGCCCCGCGAAGAAAAATGCAACTTGATTCGGGCGCTTTCCCCGCGGAAAGCGGAAGGCGCCGCGGGAAAGATCGACGGAGGCGCTTGCAGTTCGCGAAAGAGGCGGTATATTAAGCGGCGGGATACCGGCAGTCAGCGATGAGGTGGTGAAATGATGGTAAATTTCACGAGAGAACAAGAAAAATATATCAACTTTAAGGATTGGACCTGCGTCAGAGCGGCCACGCCCCCGGAGATCGTGAAAGAATTAGAGCACATTAACGCATATTATGAAAAGATGGTCGGCGGCGGCCCTTTGATCCGCTTCATCTGACCGGCGAGAGGCCCGTGCGGGGGCTGTATCAAGCGCAGCCGCAGGAGAACGATTATGGAGCTTTTCATCAACGACCGTCTCGACGCCGCCTACAATCTGGCGCTGGAGGAGACCATGACCCGGGAGCACGAACGGGATTTCCTCATGCTCTGGCGCAACGCCAACGCCGTCATCGTCGGACGCAATCAGAACACCGCCGCCGAGATCGACGCGGAAAAAATAAAACAGTACCGCACGGCCGTCGTCCGCCGCTCCACCGGGGGCGGCGCCGTCTACCACGACGTCGGGAACGTCAACTACTCCATCGCCGTCTCGGGCCGCCACGTGGACCGCGATTCCTTCGCCGACTACGCCCGGCCCGTCGTCAGCGCCTTAAGGGCCATGGGCGCCGACGCTGTCTTTTCGGGACGGAACGACATCCTCGTCGACGGATGCAAAGTCTCCGGCTCCGCCCGGGCCGTCCTCGGGAAACGCACCCTCTTTCACGGAACGCTCCTCTTCGACTGCGACATGACCATTTTGCAGGAGGTCCTCATCCCCGATCCCGAAAAGATCCGCTCCAAGGGCATCAAGTCCGTCCGCGCCCGGGTGATGAATCTCTCGGAACTCTTCCCCGGCATGACCACCGAGGAATTCATCGAAAAGTTCTCCGCCGCCCTGCGCAGCGAGGTCTCAGGCTGCGTCCTCGCCCCCCTGCCCGAAAAGATGTGCGCCGCCGCGGAAGCCCTGGCCCAGAGCAAATACCGCACCTGGGGGTGGAACTACGGGACGAATTTGGAATACTCCTTCTCGAAATCCCTCCGCTTCCCCTCGGGGCGCGTCGGCGTCGACTTCAACATCCGGAACAACGTCATCCGCGACTTGCGCTTTTCGGGCGACTTCTTCGGCCTCTACCCCGCGGAGGAACTGGCCGCTCTCATCGACGGGACCAGCCTCGACCCCGAACGGCTCCGCCCCCGCCTCGCAAAACTCGACATCGGCCGCTGGATCTCCGGCCTCACCCCCGACGATCTGCTCCGGCTTTTTACGTAGCGCTCCACTCCCTTTCCCGAACAGCCGCCCCTCTTCAGGGGAAACGGTGTGTTTCGGGCGCTTTTACCCGCCGGACCATCGGCCGGTCCCCCGGGACGGCGGTGAGCCGTTGGAAAATGTCCTGGAAAATTTTTCGAAATGATACGGGTGGAGGAACTTGAAAAGCTCCCGGAAGGTG
>Ga0310696_10002287_pt1 | contig 25708 bp, 25 predicted proteins | sample AusTroGonzalo_MG_4_FD_203885 | JGI IMG/M metagenome (GOLD analysis project Ga0310696, IMG submission 203885) | Bovine rumen microbial communities from tropical cattle in Woodstock, Queensland, Australia - Gonzalo_02 (v2) (version 2) | ecosystem: Host-associated > Mammals > Digestive system >...
TCGGACAGGTCTCCTCCGGGAGGAGAGACCGCACCGATGACGGAGATGGATCCGTCCTCGCCGCACAGGGTCTTGGCACGGCAGGCACGCTCGTAGAACTCGGACAGACGTCCGGCGAGGTACGCGGGGTATCCCTCTTCTCCGGGCATCTCTTCCAGCCTGGAGGAGATCTCTCTCATGGCCTCTGCCCACCTGGAGGTGGAGTCTGCCATCAGGGAGACGTTGTAACCCATGTCCCTGAAGTACTCGGCGATGGTCATTCCGGTGTAGACGGACGCCTCTCTCGCTGCCACAGGCATGTTGGATGTGTTGGCGATAAGGACGGTCCTCTTCATCAGGGACTCGCCGGTCCTGGGGTCCACGAGCTCGGGGAACTCGGTCAGAACCTCGGTCATCTCGTTTCCGCGCTCTCCGCATCCGATATAGACCACGATCTCCGCATCGGAGTATTTGGCCAGGGACTGCTGAGTGACGGTCTTTCCGGTACCGAACGCACCGGGGATGGCCGCGGCTCCTCCCTTCGCGAGGGGGAACATGGTGTCCAGGACACGGAGTCCGGTGACCAGCGGCACATCGGGCTGGTATTTCTCGGCGACGGGCCTGGGCACACGGACGGGCCAGTACTGCAGCATGGAGACCTCTTTTCCGTCGATGACGGCGACGGTCTCGTCGACGGTGAAGGAGCCGGACTTGATGGAGTCGACCTTTCCCTTCTTGATATCGACGGGGACCATGACCTTGTGCAGTATAGGTCCTTCCTGGACGGTACCGATGACCTGTCCGCCGGAGACCTCATCCCCACTGGTGACGGTGGGTCTGAAGTCCCATTTTTTCTCATGATCGAGTCCAGGTGCGGATACTCCCCTGTAGATGAAGTCACCCATCTTGTCCCTCAGGACGGGCAGGGGCCTCTGGATACCATCGTAAACCGATGTCAGGAGCCCGGGTCCGAGCTCGACTGCGAGGGGCCTTCCCGTGTTGGTGACGGGCTCTCCGGGTCTGATACCGGAGGTATCCTCGTAAACCTGGATGATAGAATAGTCGCCGACGATTTTGATGACCTCGCCCATCAGCTGCTCGTTCCCCACGTGCACGACATCGTACATTTTAGGGGAGATTCCGGTAGCTGTGACGACAGGTCCGGCGACCCTGTAGATTACACCTTCAGTGCTCATTTATTCATCCTCTGTCTTGTATAAATCAACACCAATCACCCTTCTGACCTTCTCACGGAGGTCGGATTCGTCGCCTCCGACAGGCACGACGACGGGCTGGATAGAATCCATGACCCTCGCTTTTACCTGGGGGGTGAGATTGGCGAGGTCCTTCGCATCGACTGCGAGGATACCTATGTTTGGCTGGGAGATTGCCTCCAGCATTTTTTCCTGGTAGTTCTCTGAGTTCGCGACGAAAACGGTCCTGATTCCGGCAAGCCTGAAACCGAGTGCGAATTCATCACTTCCTATCACTGCTATATCCATCAGATCACCAGCAGTTCTTTGACTCTCTCTTTGGGCAAACCGCTCTCGATTCCCCTGGCCACGGTCTTGATGTTCCTGACCTCGATCTCCTTGTGTATCATGTAATCGATGACGGGGATCGCGGACAGAGGGTACTCGTGGGACAGCTTCTTGGCCTGGGAGATCTCGTACTTCTTCATCTGAAGGACGACATCCCTGACCTTCATGTCCTCGGACTCGAAGACCTCCTTGATCGCCTCGTAGAACTCCAGCTGGGCGATATCGGAGGATGCTCCTTCGATGGTCTCCGCGCTGGCGAGGGTCATGGCGGTCTTGGAATCGATGTACCTTCCACCAGGAATGATGTAGGGGGCCACGTCTTCTCCGTAGACACCTACGACCTTCAGCTTGAGGATGGTCTCGAGGTTACGGACATCGATCTCCGTGCGCACGTACTTCTGGAAGTTCTGCGAGGCCCTGTCGTTGGGGTTGATGCTCTTGAGGAGCCTGCGGTAGTGATACTTGTCGCAGTAATCCTCGACATGGCCGAAGGAGTTCCCGGCGGCCTTGTACACGTCAAGGAGCTCCTGTACGTTCATTCCAGTCATCTTTGCGAATGTGGAGAGGATGTCTTCGGTGGAATCCAGTTGGATCAGTTTGTCGAGAGCGTCGGCGTCGAGTTTACCGGCTATTACCAGGTCGTTCCTGATAAGGTCCGCATTAAGTCCGTAGGACTTGCCACGGAGGATGACCTTGAGGTTCCACATGTCCCACTTCTCCAAGTAGGACTGCACCAGGACCTTAAGGTTGCCCTGCGAGGCCAGGAGGATGCTCCTGAACGCCTTGGCCATGTTGGCGTTGGTGGCGTACTCGACCAGGTCGATTCCGGACATGGAACCTGCCAGGTCGGTCATCTCCTTGTTGTATCCCGCTTCACTGATGTAACGGGAAATCTCGGAGGTGCTCATGTTGAGCATCTTGTCGAAATCCTCAATCTTGAGGAGCTTGGACTTCTTCGCCTTGACCCTTGCCACGGCGTATGCGTAGTTGCCTTCAGTTCCTCTGCGGCCGATCATTTTCTTCACCCGAAGAGAATATCGGACACAGATTTGATCTCACGGTCCCAGATGCCCTGCAGAAGTGTGGCGTACTGCATGTCCACCTCGACCTGTCCATCCTCGCTCTGGAGGATGAGGCCGGCGCGGATCTTGCCGTCCTTCACAACTTCGGAGACACCGAGGTCTGCAGCGGTGAACGAGTCGTTCTCCGACATGACAGCCTTGGGGTTGGCGATGACCTTCTTAGCCTCCTCGACCATTGCCTTGTACTGTGCCAGCTTTACATCGGCAGGCGCATTCTCAAGGTCGGCGAGGGTCTTCTCGAAAGCCTCCGTGAGGATCTCCTTCTTCTTGGCCAGAACGATCTTCTTGCTCTCGAGTTCGGAGCTGGAGACCTCCTGGCGCTTGAGACGCTCAACTTCATCTTTGAGCTTCTTGTCCTCTCTTTCTTTCATCTCGGCGATCTTCACGTCCGCGTCCGCCTTGATCTTCTCGATCTCGACTGCAGCCTCCGCTCTGATAGCGGCGGATCTCTGCTCCGCGTCCCTGAGGATCTCCTGAGTAACGTTCGTCAATGCCATGAGATTACCTCTTGGCGAGCTTACATGACGAAGATACCGAGGATAGCGACGACCAGTCCGAAGATGACGATGGTCTCAGGGAGAACCACGAAGATCATGGCTTTTCCGAAGAGGGAGAGATCCTCAGTGATCGCTCCGACTGCTGCTGCTCCGATGTCTTTCTCAGCCATTCCGGATCCGAGTCCTGCGAGTCCGACTGCGAGTCCTGCTCCGATTGCGATAAGTCCAGTTCCAACGTCTGCCATTTTCATACCTCTTTGGTTGTATTCTCTGTGTAAATCGTTTGTTTGCGTTTGATTCTGAGGGGCTTGTACTCGATTCCTCCTCCCTCATAGAACTTGTTCATCAGCTCAACGAGCTGCAACCTCATACCATGCAGACCGGCCGAAAGGATGGCCAGAGTCCAGATCATGAGATGCAGGAACGAGAACATCAGAAGTCCCACCACTATTCCGGCGATTCCTCCGAGTCCGACTCCTATCATTGAGATCGCGATGTAGTTGAAAGCCAATGCCATACCGGCCTTCGACATTCCGATCGCGGCCAGACGGGTGTAAGAAAGAACGTTTCCGATGAATCCGGGCAGTTCGAGAACAGCCTGGATTCCCTCATGCTTGATATTCATGGCGATCTCCGCGACGATGAGGGCTGCACCGATCACGAGGAAGGGCAGGACATCGTTGAGGGAGTAGCTGTCAGAATAGATGAGGAGCATAGCGAGTCCGAAGCACAGGATGACGACTCCGAGGAATCCCAGAAGCCATCCTCCGACCTCCTTGAACGCATGCTTGAAGTTGTGCTGGATTGTCTTGTTGTACAGGGCGCATCCATATCCGATGAGGAGGTGGACGATACCGATGTAGACGGACAGTTTCAGCAGCAGGCCCACGTGGAACAGCTTACCGGTTCCGGATCCGTGGGGCAGTATTCCATCGAAAATATCGGGAAGGTTGTCAAGTCCGAGAAGCATCTGCCAGCTCCATTCGACTCCTTCGATCATATGGCTGGAATTGACGAAGTGCATACCCAAGCATTCTCCGAAGAAGAAGAATCCGAATATGAACGCCCAGATCCCGCCGAAGAACAGGACGGTCGCGATGGCCCTCCAGTCCTTGTTGTGCGCGACTTTGAGTCCGTACGCACCGAGGATGATGAACGGAATTGCATATCCCACATCTCCGACCATGAATCCGAAGAAGAGCGGAAGGAAGATTGCGATCAGGATTGAAGGGTCAATCTCCTGATACTTCGGGGCCGAGACCAGCCTGGTCACGTACTCGAATTCCTTCACGATCTTTCCGTTGCCGAATTTCGTGGGGGCTTTCTTGAATCTTGGCTCAGCGGCTTCCTCTTCCTCCATCGACCTGCCACGGGTCTCCTGCAGCTCGACATAGGTCCCGGGAACCATCCTCTCGATCTCCGTTTTCACGTAGTCGACCTTGGTTGTCGGTACCCATGCATCAATGACGAAGGCATAGCCACTGCTGGCCACACGAAGAGGGAGTTCACCCTTATCCAGCTCGATGGTGAGCTGCTCGTCCGCTGCTCTGAGGAAGGCTTTGTGTTTCTCAAGAAGCACCTCGAGCTCTTTCTGAACGACTTCGAGTCCGCTCTGCGCCGTGTTGATGTCACGGTCGACCGCTGCAAGAGCCTCGGTCGCCGATCCGCTCATCTCGGGAGGCAGTACCTCGTTGAATCCGACCGTGGCGAGGACTTCAAGGACCTTGTCCCTGTCGCCTTTCCTCATGAACACGGCTACGGACCTGGGGCCTTTCTTGGCCCCGGCTGCCAGGAAGATCTCGCACTCGAAGCCTGTGAGGGCTGAGGTGGGATCCTCCTCGACGGTACCGACGACGCTCTCTATGGTCTTGTAACCGGAATAGAGTTCGACGTCGATAGGGAGTTCAGAAATGATTTCGAGAGTCTTCTTCGTAGCGTTTAACTCGGTGATTCTCTGATTGAGATCATTCCTCTCGTCGACGACCTTACGAACGGCCTCGTCGACAAGTTCGACGCTGTCAGATGATATCTGCTCTATGATTTCCTTCTCGGGAATGGGTGCGGTCTTGGTATGCTTGTCGATACCGAGCTCTTTCTCCATCGCACGGACCTTCAGAAGCCTCTCGGCGACTTTGGATGCGTACGGGCGGGAGTTCCCGATTGAGAAACCTTCGTCCGCGTCGACGGTATGATCGATCAGGTGGACATACTTCACGCTGTACAAGGCCTCGATGGTCTCGTCGGCGTGAGTCTTGGTGCCCACGATCACAATCCTACTCATCGACTCAGGAAGTAACATTTAGGGTCCTCTCAAATTCTTTATTAAGAAAATCTTTTACTTCCTTCACTTTCGCATCGGCTCTGGACGAAATGCCGTTGGCGGTCTGCCTGCCCTCGTTGAGGACGGCCTCGCGCTTCATGTCAAGTTCGCTCTTCACCTGTGCGATTGCGGATTCGTTAGAGCTGCGCATCTGAGCCTCAGCGTCCTGAATTTTCTTCACAGATTCTCTACGAGCATCAGCGATTGCGGCTTTCTTGTCAGCTTCGGCCTGTTTGACCATAGCTTCAGCATCCGCCTCCGCCTTCTTTATCTCCGTAAGTATATCAGTACGGCTCAAATAAACACTCTCCGACCCTATCGGCTGTTATCCAGTGACTGTACTTAATGGTGATGGGTGCCTATGTATTATAATAAGAGAAAAAATTGTTAAAACAACGGAAATCGTTTCTTTTTGGGGTGGAATTCCCTTATCTTGACGTCGGTCTCCTCCAGTATGGATTTCGACAGATCGTCCATGTATCCCTCGTTGTAGACGATCTCCTTGATGCCTGCGTTGATCAGGATCTTGGCGCACATGGAGCAGGGGAAGGTGGTGGTGTAGATGGTGGCCCCGTTGACGCTGACGCCGAAGTATGCGGCCTGGGCCACGGCGTTCTGCTCCGCATGGACCCCGCGGCACAGCTCGTGCCTTGTGCCAGATGGTATATTCATCTGCACCCTGATGCACCCGAGGTCCTCGCAGTGGCGGGTCCCTTTAGGCGATCCGTTGTAGCCGGTGGAGAGCACCCTCTTGTCCTTGACGATGACCGCGCCGACCTTCCTCCTGAGGCAGGTGGAGCGCGTGGAGACCAGTTCGGCCATCTCCATGAAGTACTCGTCGTTGTCGGGCCTATCCATGCGACGGCGATTGACATGGCCATATATAGAACCCGACGGCATTTCTATCCGAATCCTATCCCATCGGCCCTGTTTTCGAGGGTTTTCGGTGAATCTTTAAATCCATTGGCATTATACGACAGGACGTGCGCGACAAGAAGAAGTGTGCATATGCAATCGTACTGGCAGTGCTGGCACTCGCCGGAGGCATAGCCGCATACTTCGCAGTATCCAACGATGTGTGGTTCAGCGTCGTTATGTCGCAGAGCATGCAGCACGACAACGACCGCTCCATGATCGGGGTCATCGACACCGGGGATATCGTTCTCGTCAAGGATCCCGCCAAATCCGACATCCAGGGCTATGTCGAGGGAACGCAGACCGGAAAGTTCACCTTCGGGGACTACGGCAGCGTCATCATCTACAACCGCGGGTCGGACCAGAATCCCGTCATCCATCGCGCTATCGTATGGTTGGATTACGATCCATCCACCGGCAAATGGAGCGCTCCCACATTGGAAGGCTACCAGGGCATATGGTCATGCTCCTCGGGGACCGATCCATACAACATCACAGGGACCCTGGCGTTCAGCGACATCACCCAATCGCACAAGAACGTCAGCATTGACCTGACGAGATTCAATTCCAGCGGATTCCTGACCATGGGGGATAACATCGCCAATTCGACCTTCGATCAGAACTCCTCCATCGTGAACCATCTTATAGCGATCGATGACATAAAATCGGTCCCGTTTCTCGAGATCCCCTGGATAGGCACATTGAAGATCTACCTCAAGAACGACGGTAACAACCTGGAGCATGTCCCCAACAGCATCCCGTCCCTGATCATGTGCCTGGGAACGCTTTTCGCAATCCTGTTCACCATCGACATCTTCGCGATCAGAAGGTCTAAGGAGAATCTCGAAGAGGAGATGGGGACGATCTATTACGAGTGAGTAAGCCCCCCACCCCATCATTTCCACTGCAAAGCTGGAAAGGGATGTGAGGAAAATCCGCTGCGAAAACAGAGAAAGAAAAGGGCTCTAGGCCCCTGTTTATTCTTCAATCCTTATCAGTGGCCGATAAGCCAAAGAATTCCGATGAATGCGAGTATACCTGCGATGCAAGCACCGATGACGAGCCATCCTTTCATTGGATCACCTTTCTAATGATTGCAGAATGTAGAACACATATATTACTGTGTTACACGCGAAAAAGAATAATGAATAATAGAAATTGTATCGATATTGTTGATTTAGATTTGGATTTAAAAATTTATTTTTAATATCCAAATCTACATCCCCTACATTGTTCGAAATAATATATAATCATTTTTCCTTTCCTCAAAAAATGGACCAAAGAAAATGAATCCATCCAACAAACGTTTCAAATAGAATCTAATGTTTCACTGGAAACTTGCGCACTGGACCTTCGATTCCATTGGAGGATTGAGAAATTGAGTGAGACCAACATCTTCAACCAATACATGAACAAGACTAACACCATAGTCAAGAACAAGAAGATCCTCCAGTCCACTTATGTTCCGGAGAACCTGCCGCACAGGGATGACAAGATCGGAGAGATCGCCGAGATCCTCTCTCCGGCTCTGAGCAACGACAAGCCCTCCAACATCCTCATCATCGGAAAGACGGGAACCGGAAAGACAGCTGTCGTGAATTTCGTCGGAAACGAATTGAAGAAAATCTGCGAGATGAACAAAGATGTCTCCCAATGCGCTTTTATCTACGTGAACTGCGAGGTCGTCGACACTCCTTACGGGATCCTCTACAACATCTGCAATCAGATCATAACGGATCCGGCGAAGAAGATCCCCTTCACAGGTTGGAGCATCGAGAAGATCCTCAGCGAGATGACGAAGATCGTCGAAGAGGAGAACAAGATATTCATCATCGTTCTGGATGAGATCGACCGTTCGATACAGAAGAACGGGGATGACATCTTCTATTATCTCACATCCGTGAACGACGTCACGAAGAATTCCAAGATCTCCATCGTCGGAATCACCAACAATTCGAAATTCACCGAGCTTCTGGATACGAAGATCAGAAGCAGGCTCAGTGAGGAGAAGATAATCTTCCCTCCGTACAACGTCGAGCAGCTGAAGGATATCCTTTACGACCGTGCGAAGGAAGCCTTCATCGAGGGAATGATCAACGATGATGTAATTCCTTACTGCGCCGCGCTCTCCGCGCAGGAGATGGGCGATGCAAGGAAAGCTTTGGATCTTCTTAGGATGTCCGCTGATCTTGCAGAAAGGAATGGGGATTCGAAGGTCACTGTAGCTCATGTCAAGCTCGCAAGGAGCAAGATAGAGGTCGATGCGACCACAGAGATCGTGAAGACCCTCACAGATCAGTCGAAGGTCGTTCTTTTCAGTATAATCCTCAATAAAGAGAAGGGGATGGAATTCCAGAAGACCGGTGATGTCTACACGACCTACAAGATAGTCTGCGAGAACATCGACATGTCCGTTCTAACGCAGAGACGTGTTGGAGGTCTCATCTCCGAATTGGATATGCTCGGCATTATCCACGCACGCGTCAAGTCCTTCGGCAAGGCAGGACGTACTAAGGAGATAGAGCTCATAATCCCGAAAGAGACCATTCAGATGGTCACCGGAGACGAGCTTTTCGTCAATTATCTCAATCACAAATCCCGCAAGCAGACCACTCTGATCTGACGTTCACCTTTTTTCGTTTCCAGTGGAAATGATGGGGTGGGGGGCTTTTTGTGGACGCACATGCGTTCCTTTTTATTCGATCGGTCAAAGGACTGTCCGATGCCCAACAAATACATCGTCCTCGGACTTTCCGTGATCATGGTGATATCCGTGTTCCTGATCTTCGAGAGGAACGATATCGAGGACTATGACATCTCGGGAATCGTGCACGATGTCAGGGAATCGACCAACGGATGGATGTTCTATGTCTCCACACCCGACGGTTCCGATATCAGATGCTTCTTCAAGGAGAGACCGGTCGATATGGGCCATTACGGTGTTGCCGGCGACCCTTCCGATGACGGAGGGATATTCTTCGTTTCATCGATGGAGCTTTTCGACCGACCTGCACAAGTTTAAACCATGAATTGCCAATCGGCACCCCGATGTACGTAGCTGTGGACGATACCGATTCCATGAAAGGGAACTGCACAACGTTCCTAGCTACGGAGATCATCAGGGAATTGCAGGATCTGGACCTCATAGGCAACCCGAGGCTAGTCCGTCTGAATCCCGCGACCCCGTGGAAGACCCGCGGCAACGGTTCCCTGGTGATGAGATTCGGCAAGGGAGTAGGGAAGAAGCGTCTCATAGGGAGGATCGGGAACAAGGACATCTTCTGCTACGATTCCTGCACCGGATACGAACCCGATCCCGATGTTCTGAAGCAGAGGATCGTACCCCTTATCGAGGCCAGGCATGAAGATGATGCGGATCCCGGGCTCCTGATCTCCAAGGTCAAGCCTTCCCAATCGTTCTATTGGATGGGCGTCCGCACGATCATGGATCGCAGCGTCATAGACAAGGAGATCGAGCGCATAGGCGGGACTACCTTCCAGATTGGCAATGGCAGGGGGCTCATCGGATGCACCTGCGGCATGGCCTGGAGGCCCCGCGATTCGACCTTCGAGCTGCTGTCCTACCGCCCGGAGGAGAGATGGGGCACCAAGAGGATCTTCGATCCCCTGACGATAAGGGATGTAGAGTATGGCTATCCGACGACGTTCAACAGCTGGGAGGACCGCATGCAGAAGGTCGCCATGGTGCCTTCCACACCATGCCCGGTCATGTACGGCCTCAGAGGCGATTCGGAGGAGGACCTCATCGTAGCCTCTGCGGAGATATCAACGGAGCCCATCGAGAGATGGATGGTGTTCCTGACCAATCAGGGCACCGACGACCACATAATATCCGATGCGAGGGAGCTGGTCCCGAACCAATCCTACCGCATAAGGGGGACCGTCGGCTCCATGTCCCGCCACATCGCCGGCAGCCACGTCTTCATCGACATCGATACCCGCTACGGCAGGATCGAATGCGCGGCATACGAGCCCTCCAAGGAGTTCAGGCACACCCTGGATTGGCTCTATCCCGGGGATGAGGTGGAGGTACTGGGGGAGCTGAGGGAGGAGCCCCGTACCCTGAACGTGGAGAAGATCCATGTCATCACAACGGCTGTCGAACGCAGGAAGGTGTCCAATCCCGTATGCCCGATGTGCACCAGGACCATGAAATCCGTCGGGAAGGGGCAGGGGTACAGATGCAAGAGATGCGGAACATCATCGATGGATCCTGTCACCGAGATTGTTCCGAGGCAGATAGTCCCCGGATGGTACGAACCCCCTACCGCAGCCCGCCGCCATCTTTCCAAACCGCTCAAGCGCATGGGCGAGATCCAACCTGTGGAGTTCGTCAATAGTCGTACTCTATAATCGTCACTCTTTTATATACACCACCGAATGGCCCTCCAAAGGAAGGGATTAGAGATGGACGAAGTCGTTATTCTCAGTGCAGTCAGGACTCCCATAGGAAAATACGGAAAGACCCTCGCGGGCATCAAGGCAACCGATCTCGGTGCGATGGTCGTCAAGGAGGCGGTCAGCAGGGCCGGGCTCCAGCCCACCGACATCGAGGAATGCATCATGGGGAACGTCATCGGCGCAGGCCTCGGGCAGAACCCCGCCAGGCAGGCCGCCATCGGCGCAGGGCTCCCCGTGGAGATAGGATCCTTCACCGTGAACGCGGTCTGCGGATCCGGAATGAAGGCCGCCATGCTCGCCGCCGACGCCATCAAGGCAGACCAGTACAAGGTCCTGGCCGTCGGAGGGATGGAGAACATGTCCGCCGCGCCCTATCTCCTCAACGGGGCAAGATGGGGATACAAGATGAACGACCAGACGATGGTCGACGCCATGGTCCACGACGGACTCTGGGACATCTTCAACAACCAGCACATGGGATTCACCGGCGAGATCGTCGCCGAGAGGTTCAACGTCACAAGGGAGGACGCGGACCGGCTGTCCGTGGAGTCCCACCAGAAGGCCGCCGCGGCCATCAAGAACGGCAAATTCAAGAAGGAGATCCTGCCCGTCACCATCCCCTCCAAGAAGGGCGACATCGTGTTCGACACCGATGAGGGCGTCAGGGAGGACTCTTCCATGGAGACCCTCGGGAAGCTGAAGCCCGTGTTCAAGAAGGACGGTCTCGTCACCGCCGGGAACTCCTCCCAGCTCAGCGACGGAGCGTCCTCGCTCGTTGTCGCATCCCGCAAGTGGGCGGAGGAGCACGGCCTCAAGCCCCTGGCCACCATCGAGGCCTACGGAGAGCGCGGAGTGAAGCCCGAGTACATCATGGAGGCCCCCATACCCGCCACCAGGCACGTCCTCGCGAAGGCCGGAATGACCATCGACGACATCGACCTCTTCGAGCACAACGAGGCCTTCGCGTCCGCCTCCTGCGCGGTCAAGAAGGAGCTCAACGTCCCCGACGAGATATTCAACGTGAACGGCGGCGCAGTCGCGCTGGGACATCCCATCGGATGCTCCGGGGCCCGTGTCCTCACCACCCTCCTGTACGCGCTTCAGGACAGGAACAAGGACGTCGGTCTCGCCACCCTCTGCCTGGGCGGAGGGAACGCGGTCACCACCATCATCCGCCGCTGCTGAAACCAATTCCCGTCCCCTCCGGGGGACGGGTCGGATAAACAGTTATTATCATGGACGCCTATTCGGCGGTACATGAAGCCCCTTGAGAACATCCTCTCCGAAATCGATTCTTCCAGGGAGGGGATGGCCGACACTATGATCGGCATGATCCGTATCCCCGCTGTCGCACCTGAGAGCGGAGGGAACGGCGAGGCCCGCAAGGCTGACTATCTCATGGAGCAGCTGACCGGGTTCGATTCCGTCGAGAGGATCGATATCCCGGACACCACCGACCCCTCCGTCATGAGGTCGAACATTCTGGCCGTGAAGAAGGGCCTCAAGCCCGGCACGGTGTGGCTGATCTGCCACATGGACGTGGTCCCCGCCGGGGACCCCACCCTATGGCTGTCCCCTCCCTTCAGGCCCATCCTGAGGGACGGGAAGATCTACGGCAGGGGGACCGAGGACAACGGGCAGTCCATCATATCCACGCTTTTCGCTTCCAGACCGTTCCTCGGAGAGGAGCTCAACGGCATGTCCTTCGGCCTCGCATACGTGGCCGACGAGGAGACCGGCAGCAAATCAGGCATCATAGCGCTCCTCGAGCAGGGCCGCTTCGGGAAGGACGACATCTTCATCGTCCCCGACTGGGGGGTCCCCGACGGATCCATGATAGAGGTCGCCGAGAAATCCATGCTCTGGCTGAGGTTCGATATAGAAGGCAAGACGGCCCATGCGTCCACTCCCGACAAGGGGATCAACGCGTTCAAGGTCTCCACCGTGTTCCTGATGGACCTCCTTGACAACCTGGAGAAGAGGTATTCCGCCGCGGATGACATCTTCCTGCCGCCGAAATCGACCTTCGAGCCCACCATGAGGCCGGCCACGGTCGAGAACATCAACACGATCCCGGGGAAGGACTCATTCTGCATGGACATCCGTCTCCTGCCCAGGTACGACCCCAACGAGGTCCTCAGCACCTGCCAGGCCCTCGCAGCGTGGCATTCCGAGTTCACCGGCGCCACCATAAAGGTCGAGGAGATCCAGAAGCATCATGCGGGCAAGATCTCGGATGTCAACTCCCCAGGATTCAAGGCTTTGTCCGCCGCTGTGGAATCCGTCTTCGGGAAGGCCCCGAGGGAGGTAGGCGTCGGAGGAGGCACCTGCGCTAACCTTTTCAGGCAGGCGGGCTACAACGCATACGTGTGGCAGAGCGGAGGAGGAACCCTCCATGCGCCCAACGAGTATGTCGAGCTCGACAACATCGTCAACGACTCGAAGGTCTTCGCCACGCTTCTCTACAGGCTCTGCGTCGAGCGATCGGATGGATGAATCCCCTGCCGACATCGTCGAGGCGGGACGGATCGGCGTTATACCATTCCCTGAACGAGCCCGTTCCGGATTCCGTTACGGCCTTCCCCACGGCCTCGAAGAACGCCGGGAGCTCGCTCTCCTTGATATCCCCGAGCTCGTCCCCGAATCTTTCCCTTCCGAGCAGATGCGAGCCGTTGACATGTAGCCTGAACGACGGCTCCCCGTCGATGGTCCTGGATCCGCTGAGGGCGACCGTCCCCAGCTGATGGGCGGCGCAAGAGTTCCCGCATCCGGAGATGCGCATCATGGGCAGGACCCTGTCGGCGAAACCGTTCCTGCGCTCCATGTCGATCAGCCTTCCGAGAAGTCCGGCGGAGTCCCTCAGGCCCACCTGGCAGACCGTGGAGCCGACGCAGCACACGGATGAGGAGAAGATTGTGGGTGCGCCGTCGGATAGGACCTCGGCGACCCTGTCGGACTCCTTTCCGGTGAGATTGACGACGTACAGCGTCTGATTGGGGGATATGCGCACCTCTGCGTCTTCCATGTCGGTTATGCAGTCGCGGATCTCGGCGAGCTTGCCCGGCGACGGATCCCCGCCTATCGGGTGGTAGGGCACATAGAACAGCCCCTCCCTCTTCTGGCGCTTCGCGCGGCCGTTGGAAGGGACCGAGCCGTCCCCGCTCTTCATGACGACAGATCCCGTCAGGTGGACCTTGGGGAACGTATCGTCCCTTAGGTTCTCCGCGACGCGCTCCTTTAGCTCCTCCAGGAACCTGCCGTCACCGATGTCGTCCCTCAGATATCTGACGCGGGCCCTGGAGCGGTTCTCGTAGTTGCCGAGGTCCGAGAACATGCGGAACATGGCGTCAGCGTACGCGAGGAACTCCGAGGGGTCCACGGACCTCTCCACGAGAAGACCGAGCTCGGGGTTCCTCCCCAGCCCTCCGCCGGCATAGACGTCGAACCTGCCCTCCGATGTCGCCACGAAGCCAAGGTCCCTCGCCGTGGCATCCGTGATGTTCTCCAGCGTGCTGGTGAATCCAACCTTCAGCTTCCTCGGGAGCCTCATGCGGCAGGCCATGTCCGTCAGGTACCTGTCGGCGGCCTGGGCGTAGGGCATGACATCCATCATGCATGTGGGGATTATGCCGGACAGCGGGGTGGCGGTGACGTTGCGGGGGCAGTCCCCTCCGCTGCCGAAGGTGCTCACGCCCGCTTCCTGGGCATCCCTGATCGCCCCTTTGACGGAATCCCCGTCGAGTCCGTGGAGCTGGACGGATTGGCATGTGGTGAAGTGGACCGTCTCCGGGGAGTACCTCTCGATGCAATCGCATACGAGGTCCAATCTTTCCCGGGTGAGGCGGCCGCCGGCCATGCGGAGGCGGACCATCCCTTTGGCGGCCCCTCTCTGGGCGTAGCTGCCCATACCTCCGGATATACCCTTGTACTCCTTGACGGTCATCTGACCGGAGTAGAACCTGTCGGTGGCCTCGCAGAATCTTCCGTAATCCGATGCCCAGCGCTCCGCGTCCATATGAGGGAACGAAGAACAAGGCGTTTGATATGACTATCGTCACTCGGAGAACATGCGGTCGATCATCCACTCGGTGTTGAACTTGACGATGTCGCCGTATTCCTGACCGTTGCAGACGAAGGCGATGGGCTTGCCGATGGTGTGGGCGATGGAGAGCGCCGCTCCTCCCTTGGCATCCGTGTCGATCTTCGTCAGGATGACCGCGTCGATGCCGATGGCGTTGTCGAAGACCTTGGCCTGCTCGATCGCATCGTTCCCAGCGAGGGAGTCGCCGACGAAGACCTTGAGCGCAGGCTTGGAGATCCTGACGATCTTCTTCATCTCCTCGATCAGGTTGTTGTTGGTCTGCATCCTGCCGGCGGTGTCGATCAGGACGACGTCCTTCCTCTTGGATTTGGCGTGCTCTATCGCATCGTACGCCACCGCCGCGGGGTCCGCATCCTGGGCCTGCTTGACGATCTTGCATCCGAGCCTCTCCGCGTGGATGGTGAGCTGCTCGATGGCTCCCGCCCTGAAGGTGTCGCAGGCGGCCATGACGACGGTCTTCTCCTGCTCCTGGAGGCGGTTCGCGATCTTCGCGATCGCGGTGGTCTTGCCGGTACCGTTGATACCGACGAACATGATGACGGTGGGTCTCTCCTGCTCGGAGATCCACTGGTCGAAGTCGAACTCGTTGATCCTGAGGACGTTCCTGATGGCATCCTTGACCGCCATCTCGACGACCTGGTCGAGAGAATAGGAGCGGTCGTACTTCTTGCCCAGGAGGTTCTCCTTGACGCCCTTCTTGATCTCCTCGACCACGGGGTAGGCGACATCGGCCTCCAGGAGGATGATCTCCAGCTCGTCCAGGATCTGGTCGAGGGGATCCTCCTTGATCTTCTTCCCGGAGTCGGAGACGGGTGCGGGAGCGGATGCCTCGGGCTTCTTCTCCGCGGTCTTGTCCTGCTTGCGGAGTTTCAGGAGCTCCTTCCTGGAGAGCTTGGGCGCGGGTTTGGGCTCAGGCTCGGCCTTAGGAGCCTCGACCGCGGGCTCCTTGGGAGCCTCCTTCTGGACGGCCGGTTCGGGCGAAAGGGATGGCTGAGGGGCCGGTTCGGGTGCCTCCTCCTTGTAGATCTTGGATTCATCCAGGTCCTTCGGGGCCCTGGAGAACAGGTTCTTCATCTTGGATTTCAGCGACTCGAACATCACATCCCCCCAATCACATTTCTGTAGCCTGTCTGCTGTTGTATTCCTGCTGCACGGCGCTGGTCAGGTTGTTCAGCGCCTGCTGCGCGTCGTTGAGCGCGTCGGCGGTCTTCTTCAGGGCCTCGGAGATCTCTGCGTTGTTGGAGTCCATGTATGCGATGGCCTCCCCGACCTCCTTCTCGACCGAGATGTTGCCGCCGATGTCGACGATCACGTTCTTGTTCGAAGTTACCTTAACGGTGATGAATGACGATGCACCGACAGGGACCATGATCTCGTCCCCTTCCTGGGCATTCTGGAAAGCCTTGAGAGCCTCGGCGGTCATGGTGACCTCGTCGAGTGACACGCGGAGGACCTGGACCTGACGGGAGAGGGCCTCGACCCTGTCCTTGTAGGATTCCATCGCGGACATCGCCTGGCGGAGCTCGTTATCGTCCAAATTCACTCACCGATCTGGTATTTCACGACGTGGTTGGTGACTTCATCAGCGGGAAGCTCGACGACTTCAGAGATGGTGATCTGCCATCTCTTGAGCTTGTGCTTGCTTCCGATTGTGGACAGGGCCTTCTCCTTGACGGCGGCCTCATCCTCAGCTGCCATCTCGACGGAGAAGGGCTGCTGTTTCTGCCTGGGGTCGTCGTACGATCCGGTTACGCGAAACGCTTTCATGTTATTACCTTGGTTCTCACGTCAGTTGCATCCTATTAATAAATATTGGGGTTTAAAAATAAGGAGCGCGCACGACTGGATAGATGGTCCGACGATGCCGTACGGAGAATTCCGATCGGCGTCCCGAAACGATCATACTGCAGATGCTGGCACATGGGAACGTCCCGTTCGGAAGAGCTTCTCCTTCCCCGATTCCTCGGAGAGATATCCCCAGTCGGCCATCTTGCGTCCGATGAGGAAGACGGCGGCGAATTCGGGGACCTCCGTCTCACCGCTGAGGGTGAAATGCTCCCCTTTCATGTCCAGCGACGCATCCTTGCGCATGGTGATCTTCACAGGCTCGTCTGAGTAGACGTCGGGGACCGCCATCTGGAGGGGGTCGAAGTCCGTCAGCTCCTGCCTCGTTATGGGGGTGACCCTCAGGCCGCTCTTCCCGTGGACGGATCCCGGGAGCCTGATGAGCCTCTTGATGTCGGCGGTGACAGGCTCGTCGACCTCTCCGGACAGGCGGTGGGCGACATCCTCCTTCATGATCTTGACCAGGATGTTCTGCGTGCTCGGGGACAGCATGACCATGCTGTCCTTCTCGAACATCGCTGTCCCGTTCTTCGCGAGCTCCTTCTTGGCCGCGTCGAGGAGCGCGTTCTTGCCGCCCTTCAGACACGGGTACTCCTTTTTGATCTCTGGCAGGTCGTTTTCCACGATGAACTGGACCGTGTCCTTGAGGCCGTTGCGCATCCTGAGCTTCCATCCCCCGGAATCCGCCGGGGGTATGAGGCGGTCCTGGGCGACGTTGGCCACCGTGCCGGCAGCAGTGCTGACGCGGGAGGTGGCGGTGCGCTTGATGGGGAAAATCCAATCGATGTCCATCCCGGAGCAGGTGATGTAGTCCACCAGCTCCCTCCTCTCATGGGTCCCCAGGCCCATTATGTCCGGGGTCCTGACATGGGCGTGGTATCCCCTGCCGCCGGAGAACGTTATGTGGACCTGGTCCTCCGAGAATCCGAGGTCGCCCAGCAGGAACGAGTCCACCAGGTTGATCATCTCGGAGCGGATCTGCAGCAGCATCTCCGCGTAGGTCATCTCCTTGGCCCCGTCCAGGTGGTCGGCGTCCAGGTCGAAGATGAGCTCAGCCCCCAGCCATTCCTTCTCGTCCATGGTCGGCGCCGCCGGCTTGCGGTAGTAGGAAGTGGAGTAGTAGCTGTGTGCTGGCACATTCCCTATCATGTATTTGCGGAGCTCGTTCTGGTTCGCGAAGCCCAGGTGCCTCTGCACGAAATTCCTGTCGAAGAACATGAATCCGAACTCCCTGCGGGTGAACCTGTCCGGCAGGATGGGCGTGTTCGCCCTGTAGTATTTCTTGAACGCCTTCAGCATGAAGCGTTGGTTCGAATCCATCGCAACGCCATCGACTAATCCCATAATATAGGTACTTCCCCTAACGCCCGTCATGAGCGAGAAGGTCCCCGTCTACGACAACCACTTCCACATGAGCCCTTCCGGGAGGAACATCGAGGCTCTCAGGGAGTTCGAGGCGGCAGGAGGCACCGGGATCACCCTGGTCACGCTGCCGTACCCCGAGGTCCCGATAAGGACGGGGTCGGACTTCTCGGATTCCTTCGATATCACGTACTCCCTGGCGCAGAAGGCCCGGGATCAGACCGGCGTGGAGGTGAACGTCGCCGTCGGCCCCTATCCGATACTGTACCTGTCTCTGCTGGAGTCCTGCGGTCCCGAGAAGGCCGAGGAGGCCATGGTCGAGGGCATGGAGATCGCCGCCAAGGCGGTCGAGGAGGGCAAGGCCGTGGCCATAGGCGAGATAGGAAGGCCCCATTTCCCTGTGCCCAAGGAGGTATGGGATGCATCCAATAGGATCCTCCAGAGGGGCATGGAGCTGGCCCGCGACGTCGGGTGCCCGGTCATAATCCATTGCGAGTCCGACGGGGACACGATGAGGTCCCTCGGCGAGATCGCCGACCGCGCCCGCCTGCCCAGGCACAGGGTCATCAAGCACCATTCCGAGCCTCTGGTGACCGATTCGGAGAGCTGCGGCCTCATGCCGTCGATCCCCGCGTCCAAATCCATACTGAAGGAGGCGTTCGCCAAGGGAACGGACAGGTTCATGATCGAGACCGACTTCATCGACGACCCCGCCAAGCCCGCGATGATGATGCCCCCGACCACCGTCCCCAAGAAGGTGGCCTCCTGGGTATCCGGAGGGACCGTCCCTCTGGAGAGCATCTATAAGATATGCAAGGACATCCCCGACTCATACTACAAGAGGTGAACCCATGAGGATAAGATGCGTCTACGACGAGGGAGCGATCGAGGACACCCCGCTCATCGGCGCCAAGGGAACGGCGTTCGTCATAGAATCGGAAGGGAAGCGCGTGCTCTTCGACACCGGGCTCCGCCACAGGTACCTGGAGCACAATCTCGACCATCTGGAGATCCCGCCGGATTCCATTGATGCCGTCGCCATCTCCCAGACGCATCCCGACAACTGCAGGGCGCTCAGCGGGTTCCTGGAGATCAGGACCACCAAGGTCGACGTCTACTGCCCCGCAGAGGTCCGCGCAGGGTCCAAGAAGCTGCTGGGAGGAATCAAGGGGATATCCCCGGAGGCCGCGGCGAACGCGAACTTCGTGGAGAGCGACGGATGGACCGAGCTGATCCCCAAGGTATGGCTGTCCCCCAGGATGGAGTACACCAACGGCTATTCGGAGCGCTTCCTCATCCTCGAGGGGAACAAGCTGGCCATCGTCAGCGGCCGCTGCATCGCAGGGCCCGACGTGATCCTGGCGGAGACCGAGAGCCGTTTCAGCAGGAAGCCGAGGATGTTCGTCGGCTCCGTGCTCCTGGTCAAGAAGATGAAGGAGGAGGCCGCGAAGTACGCCAACCAGTTCCTGGACGCCGGTGTGGAGGACATCTACCTCAACCACTGCACCTCCCCCGAGGCGATGACCAACCTGAGGCTCGTCCTGGGCCTCAAGGGCGTGAAGGAGTTCTACGTGGGCCAGGACCTGGAGGTGTGACCGTGTTCGGCAAGAAGGCACCGAGGAGGCAGACGACCCCTCAGGAGGTCATAGAGACCGTCAAAGGCGCTCTCGACGGTCAGAACCTCAAATATGAGTACGACGCGGAGAACAGGGTGTACAAGACCATGTTCCAGGGGGACGACCTGCCGATAGCCATGAACATCGTCATCGACGACGTCGCCATCCATTTCATGTGCCTCCTGCAGTTCTCCGCGACGCCGGACACCTTCAGCAACGTGGCATGGAACCTCAACTGCATCAACAAGAGGCTGTCCTTCGGAGCGTTCTATCTGAATCCCGACGACGGGTTCGTTACGTTCGAATACGGATTCCCGTTCGTGGAGGCCGCCGTGTCGCCGGAGTTCATACTGACATTCATTCAGATGATCCTGAAGACAGTGGACGAGAACGACGGGAATCTGAAGAAGATAGCGGAGGCCTCCCCCAGGACCGACCTGATGTTCGGACGAGGGTCAGGCGCTGTGGAAGTTGTGCATCTCGATCTTGCCTGTTGCCAGGTCGACGGTCGGCATTATCCCGGGATCCGGATTGAAGTTGTGCATCCTCTGGTATTCGGTCTGCGACTGCCAGGTGGAGGCGTTGATCATCCTCACCCCGTTGTAGACCGCCTCCCCGACACCGTGGACGTGGCCCGAGACGAAGATGTCCGGGATGGTCTCCATCACCAGGTAGTCCTTCTTCTCCGGAGCCAGCGCGTTCCTCTGGCCGTAGATGGGCGCCAGGTGCCTGCGGACGCACATCTCCTGCATGACCTTCAGGGGATTGGTGTAGGTGAGGTACTGGACGCTGGCGATCCAGTCGTCCATGCTCTTCCCGTGGTAGGTCAGGACCTTCCTGCCCTCGACCTCCAGGTAGATCGGGTTCCCGACCATCAGGATGTTGGAGTCGAAGTTGCCCGTGAACTTGGGGTTCAGGGCCGGCTGGGGCTCCGCCAGCCTGCAGGCGTCGTGGTTCCCGGGGTGTATGACCATCTTGATGTGGTCCGGGACATCCTTCAGGTACTCGGCCAGCTTCTCGTACTGCTGGTAGATGTCGCTGATGTCCAGCTCCTTGTCCTGATCGGGGAACACGCCGATGCCGTCCACCACGTCCCCGGGGAAGACGATGTAGTTGATGTCCTGCTTGACGGAGTTCTCCTTGAGCCACTTGACCATCCTGAGCCAATCGTTCTCCAGGAAGGTCGAGCTTCCGACGTGCACGTCGGAGAGGAATGCGATCTTCGACACCGAGTCCGTCTCCTCCCAGGCGTTCTTCTTCGGGATGTCGGGCCTGACGATGGAGTTGGCGATGAAGAGCGTCCTCTGGGAGTTAGGCCTCACCACTGCGCCGATGACCTCGTCCTCCACGAAGCATTGGCCGGCCAGCTCGGAGTCTTTGCTGATCAGGATCTTCATGGTGCCGGTCTCATCCTCCAGGGTGAGCATGGTGTGCCCGTTCTTGGTCTCGTTCTTCTCGTAGATGATGCCGATGACGTGGCACTCCCTGTCCATCGTCCTGGCCTTCTCGATATCCATCCCGCGGCCGAAGTCCGGGCGCTTCTCGATGATGCGCCTGAGGGAGAGGTACCTGCTCTTGAAGTATTGGACGAAATCGTTGATCTTGCCCTCGGACGTGGACTCGCCGGTGATGTCCGTGCCCTTCATGACATGGATGTCCGGCGTGAACTTGTTGTGCACCTTCACATCCTTCTCGGCCTGGAAGAGCACCTTGTCCCCAGCGATGCAGTCCATTATGTCCTGCTTGTCGACGAACACCATGTTCTTCGACAGATGGGCGAAGACGGTGTTCGTGAAGGCCATGGGGTCGTCGTTGGAGAGTATCATCTCCATGGCATCGGGGGAGAAGAAGATGCTCCTCTTGGCAGCCTGCGACAGGATCTCGGCCTTCATACCTAGGGTGATGCCTCATCGCTTTAAGGCATATCGGATGGATGCTACAGGTATCCATGTCCGGCGGTAGCGCCCGCTCGGCTTCCCTATATTATAATATCTAATATGGACGGGGGACCCGGGGGAAGCCCCCGGGATCCATCCTCATCCGATGAGTTTCTTGATGGATTTGGTCAGGAGGTCGCTGGCCATCTTGCCGTCGATCTTCCCTCTGAGGGCGCCCATGACGGGTCCCATGAGCGGACCGACAGCGGCCATGCCCTTGGACCTTACGAAGTCGGCGCGCTCCTGGACGATGCCGTCGATGATGCGCTCGGCCTCGTCGGAGTCCACGGCCTCCAGCCCCAGCTTCTTGATCGATTCCTCGATGCCGGCGCCGGCAGCCATCTCCCTCAGTATGGCGGGGAGGGCCTCCTTGGCGAACTTGCCCTGCTTCAGGCAGTCGAACAGCTCCAGGATCCTGGCGTCCGTGAGGGCGGCGAGGTCCAGGCCGTCGTGCTCCAGCTCGCTGAAGGTGTTCAGGAACATGGTGGCGGCTATGGGGGCCATGGTCCTGTCGGCGGCGATCTTCTCGAACAGCTCGTCGTTGCTCTGCCTCACGATCTGCCTGGCCTGCTGGGCGTTGATGCCGTACTGCTGGACCAGGCGCTTCTCGATCTGCTCCGGGAACTCGGGCATGGAGTCCCTCACCTGCTGGAGCCTGGCGGCGGTTATCTCGGTGGGCGGGACATCCGTCTCGGGATACATCCTGGCGGCTCCGGGCAGAGGCCTGGAGTACTTGGTGGTGCCGTCCGGGAGCGGGTCCCTGGTCTCCTCGGGGACTCCCACGAGGGCCTCGTTGGCCCTCTCGACGGCCGCTTCCAGCGCGTCCATGGCCTTCTTCTCCCTGGCTGCGCAGATGACGAAGGCATCGTTCTCCGCGGTCATGCCCAGGAACTCCCTCAGGGAATCGACGTATCCCTGCTCTATGCCGTAGTTGGGGAGCTCGTCGGAATGGAATATGCCCTTGACACCCTTGGTCCTGGCCCTCTGAGCCATCTCGGATCCGAGCCTCAGGGTCTTGTTGTCCCCGTTCATGACTCCCGAGAATCCGGGCATGCGGACGGCTATGACCTTCCCTTTGTCATCCAGGGCGCCCTTGATGACCTTGGACTCGCAGTCCTTGAAGATGTCGGTGACATCCACGGGCGCGAACTCGAGCGCCTTGGTGCCGCGGTCCTCCAGGATCCCCTTGACCCTGATGAGCATCTTCTGCCTGTTGACCTCGTTCCTCACGTAGTCGGGGATCATCTTGAGGTCGCCGACTCCCTTGAGCTCGATACGGGCCCCTCCGGGGATGGAGATGTTCAGGTCCTGGCGGATGGTTCCGATCCCCCTCTTGACCCTGCGGGTAGCCCTGAGGAGGGTACCGAGCCTGTACGCGACCTCCTGGACCTCCTCCGGGGTCCTCATGTCGGGGCCGGTGGCGACCTCGATCAGGGGTATCCCCAGACGGTCCAGCCTGTAGAGGATCTCGTCGCTCTTGGTCTCGACCTTCCTCGCGGCATCCTCCTCGAGGCACACCGAGAGGATGGAGATCTTCCTGTCCCCGACCTCCACATATCCGTCGGTGGCCACCAGGGCGGTCCTCTGGAAACCGGAGGTGTTGGACCCGTCCACCACGATCTTCCTCATGAAGTGGATCTCGTCGATGACGTTGGCGTGCAGCATCTCGGAGAATGTGAGCGATATCTGGAGCGCATCCGCGTTGACGCTGTGGGGAGGCTCCTCGTCCAGCTCGACCAGGCAGGAGGTCCCCTCGCAGCACTGGTATCTGTAGCCGAGGTGCCTCTGGAACTGGGCCAGGGCGGCGCGGTCGATCTCGCCCATCTCGGACGTGGTGGGCCTGAGCCTCCTGTAGTATGCTCCGGTGCCTTCCTCGCATAGGCGGCTCTCGCAGTCGCAGAACAGCTTCTTGGTGTCCAGCTGCTGGTGGATCTCGATACCGCACATCATCTCGTAATCCTCAGACATCTATGACCCTCCTGTCGGACATCTCGTTGGCGAGCGGCGTCATCATCATCTCCTTGGCCTCCTCGGCGGAGGCGGAGTTGGCGAGGCACCACATCAGCTTCACATAGGCGGTCTCCGGGAGCATGTCCTCGACCGTGATCACCCCGGCGGACAGCATGTCCCTGCCGGTGTTGTAGACGTTCAGGTTGGTCCTGCCGTTCAGGCATTGGGAGGTGGCAACGACTATGGTCCCGTTGGCGCAGGCCTTCTCGATCAGGGGGATCATGTTCTCGTTGACGTGACCGAGACCGGATCCGGAGATCACTATGCCTTTGCATCTCTCGAACACGCCCTCGAAGAGCGAGGGATCCATGCCGGGGTAGTACTGGAGCAGGGCGCAGGCCCTCTCCATGCCGGTCCTGGCGACAGGCTTGGAATCGGAGACGGCGGGGTACTCCATGTTCTTCGAGATCTTCCCGTCCTTGTCGATGTGGGCGACGGGTGCGACGTTGATGCTGTGGAACGCATCCCTGCGGGACGTGTGCATCTTCCTGACCCTGGTCCCGGCGTGGACGGCGAAGGAATCGTCCCCGGGGGTGTCGTGCATGATGACGAAGACGCCGGCCATGTTGCCCTTCGTGCAGAACCTGGCGCATGCCATCAGGTTGCTGGACGCGTCCGATGACGGACGGTCGGAGGACCTCTGGGCCCCTACGAGCACGACCGGCTTGGGGACATCGCCGAGCATGAAGGACAGCGCGGCCGCGGTGTATCCCATGGTATCGGTACCGTGGGGGATGATGATCCCGTCCGCTCCGTTGGCGATCTCATCCCTGACGGCCTCGGCGAGGGCCTGCCAGTTCTCGACGTTCATGTTCTCGGAGAAGATCGAGAAGAGGACGCGGGCGTCGATGTTGGCGATCTCCCTGATCTCGGGCACGGCGTTTACCATGTCGGATGTGGAGAGCGCGGGGTGGACCGCACCTGTGCGGTAGTCCACGTATGATGCGATGGTTCCGCCGGTACCGATGAGGACCAGCTTGGGGAGGCCCTTCTTCTGCTCCACGGGCTCCTCCTTCCTCGCCTTGGGCGCCGGCTGCTCCACCAGCTGGATCCCGGTGGAGTCGTCGATCCTGAGACCGACGTTGTAGCCGCTCTTCATCTTGATGATCAGCACGTCGGGGGAGCTGAACTCGTGGTGCGGCATCAGCGTCCCCGTGTATGTCCTGCCGTCCTTGTCGACGGTCAGTTTGGACCCCTCGTGCGCCCCGAGGGACTCCAGTCTCTTTGAAAGTGAATCCGAATAGCTCATGCTCTTCGGTGACGGGATGGGGGTGTCATAGATAAAACACGCGCGCGCTCAGGAATCGGAGTGAGAAGTGGTAAGGGGTTTGAGTTCGGTCCCTTGAGGGGACGAGTTCACTCGGAGATGGCGCTGGAGGGGCACTCATCGACGCAGGCGCCGCACTCGACGCATTTGGAAGCATCGATGACCGCGACGTCGTCGCAGGTGATGGCGCTCTGGGGGCAGACGTCGACGCATGCACCGCATGCGACACACTCGGATTCGTTAACGGAAACCATTTTGATTCCTCTGGTCGGCTCGTACGAATCCGACCTATATAATGGTCATGCATGCGTCATTCGGCCACCGCATCGCGCTAAAGGAATGTTTTGTCAATGCGAAAACAAGTTTAATTCGTCCTAAAATGACGATGGACCCGAATCATCAACCAAAAAATAAGTCGATAAAACGAATCGCGTCCTCTCGGAATCAATCAACTGTGTTCGGTAATTCGATCAGACCCCCTGGCTGAGATTCTGCACTCCTTGTAGATGTTCAGGATTCTGACCATCTGTACCGCCTCCGCGGCGTCGGTCATGCGGGCCCTGGCCCGCATGACATCGCCGAAGAGGCGCTTGAGGTCCGAGAAGGTGCACTCCACCTTCCACCTCCTGCCGTATCCCATCTCCAGCTTCCACTGGTCCCTGCCCACCTCGACGATGCGCCTGATCTGTCTGCCCCTGGCCATGCAACCGTAGGATCTCCCCTTGTAATGGCCGCTGGGGGCGTCCCGTCCCAGCTGGCTCGTCTTTATGTTTATCGCCACCTCGATGCCCATGGCCGAGTACTTCGACCATG
>Ga0310696_10002288_pt1 | contig 25708 bp, 14 predicted proteins | sample AusTroGonzalo_MG_4_FD_203885 | JGI IMG/M metagenome (GOLD analysis project Ga0310696, IMG submission 203885) | Bovine rumen microbial communities from tropical cattle in Woodstock, Queensland, Australia - Gonzalo_02 (v2) (version 2) | ecosystem: Host-associated > Mammals > Digestive system >...
TTCCGGTGGAAATATTAACGCTGTAGTAAAAGGTGGAGATACAGAGACTTATGCCGATGGAACTAATGAGTTAGGTGAAAGTTTTATTTTGTCAAATGGCGTTGCTAGTAATTTTGTTATTAACTCAGGTGGCAGTCAAACAATATCTTCAGGTGGCATAGCAAATGATACTCTTGTTAATAATGGAGGAATGCAAATAGTTTCAAGTAATGGCGTTGCATTAAACACGACAGTGAATGCTCGAGGAATACAGTATGTAGAAAATGGTGGTTTAGCATATAATACATTATTAAATAATGGTGGTTTACAAAGTGTTTTTTTGGGAGGTAGTGCTGACTCAACATTTATTACTAATGGCGGTATACAATTAGTTGCCGAAGGCGGTCTTGTTACCAATAATATTATAGAAAGTTTTGGGGGACAAGTAATCTCTAGCGGTGGAGTTGTCAGTGGTGGAATTATAAATTCAGGTGGAGAACAACATGTTCTTTATAGTGGAACAAGTATTGATACTACTATAAATAGTTTAGGGTATCAGTCTGTTTATTTAAGCGGTATAGCAAGCAATACAACAATTAATTACATGGGCGCACAGTATGTTTCTGGTGGAAGTGCTATAGATACCATTATAAATAACAGCGGAGAGCAATATGTTAGCGATGGCTTTGTTAGCAATACTAGTATATTGTATGGAGGAACTCAACATGTCAATGGCTTAGCGACTGCAACTAATACAGTTATAGACAATGGTGGTAATCAACAAATAGGACAGCAAGGTTTCGCAACCAAAACTATTATAAATAGTGGCGGTACTCAAACAATTTCTGGTAATGCAGCTTCTACAACTATTAATTTAGGAGGTTCCCAAATAATTTCATATGGTGGAGAAGCCACAAGTACCGCAATTAATAGTGGCGGAAAGCAAATAGTTTTAAGTGGTGCTTCGACATTTGCTACTACAATAAACAATAGTGGGTTACAACAGGTTTCTTCAGGTGGTATTGCAAATCATGCAATTATCTCTTCCGGAGGAAGCCAAACAATATCAAGCGGCGGCATTGCCTATAGCACGACTGTAAGTTCTGCAGGTAATCAATATATTTTAGGTGGCGGCAGTGCTGATTTTACCTCTGTTCTTAACGGTGGTAATCAATATATATCTAGCGGTGGCGAAGCCAACAGCAATACTGTTTTAGCAGGTGGTAATTTGTACGCGGAAGCAGGCGCTGTTGTAAACGGCACGATCGTTTCTTCCGGCGGAACGGAATATGTTTCATCCGGTGCCGTGGTGGATGATAGTGAAATAAACAGCGGCGGAGCTCAACACGTTTTAGATGGCGGTATTACAAACAGAACAATAATAAACAGCGAAGGTTACCAATCGGTTTATTTAGGCGGTCTTGCAAACAGCACAATAATAAATGATGGTGGATTACAAGATGTTGCAGGCAGTGCAAGTGGGACAATTATTTCTTCAGGTGGGACCCAAAATGTTTCTTCTGGTGGTATCGCAGATAACACAACAATATATGGTCATTATTTAAGTGGAGGTGTACAACGGATTTCTAGTGGTGCTATAGCAAATAATACCACGATCAACCAAGGGGGAACCCAAGAAATTTCAAATGGTGGAACTGCAAATAATACCACTATTAATTTATATGGGACACAAAATATTAATAATGGTGCTACAGCTATATCTACTGTTTTAAGTGGCAATTATATACCAGGTAGCTCTGGAGGAGGATTATTATATCAAGCATTTCAAACGATTTCTTCAGGTGGTATGGCTATAGATACTGTTATAACTATGGGGGATCAGCATATTGAATCAGGAGCCGTAGCTAGTAATACGACATTAAATAACTTTGGATGGCAAAGTGTTTATGATGGAGGATCTGCAATAGATACCGTTATAAACAGTGGTGGACAACAAGTTATTAATATGGAAGCTGTAGCGAGTAATACTGTAATTAATTCTGGTGGATTGCAAGCTCTTGAAGGATATGGCCAAGCTATTAGCACTACTATTAATAATGGTGGAAGGCAAAATATTTCTAGCGGCGGTAGTGCAATAAGCACGACAATAAATGCTAACGGCACACAAACTGTTTCTAGTGGCGGTGTTGCTAATAGTACAACAATAAATTCTTATGGCCGTCAAGATGTAATAGACGGTGGTCTTGCCAATAGCACAAGAATAAATAACGGCGGTTTGCAAGATGTAGCCGGCAGTGCTCTTTATACTTATGTTTATAACGGTGGCAGACAAAATATTTTAAGCGGTGGACAAGCAACTAGCACAACAGTTAATTCCGGTGGATATATGGAAGTTAATTGGAGTGGTATAGCAAGCGATACTGTTATTAGAGGTTATCAATCTGTTTTAGATGGCGCTAGCGCAATAAATACGACTATAAATTCTAATGGCAAACAAATTGTTTCTACCTATGGTTATGCTTCAAATACAATAATAAATTCTTTAGGAAGCCAAGTTGTTTCTGTAGGTGGCAGTGCTGATGCTACTACAATATATAACCTAGGTCGCCAAGAAATATTTGAAGGTGGAACAGCAAATAATACTGTTGTTAATAGCGGAGCTACTCAATTTGTTTATTACGGTGGAAGTTCTTTAAATGTAACTCAAAATAGCGGTGGAAATATCAGAGCAACCGTTGCAAATGATGGAACCTATATAAGCGGAACTAATCAAGATGGCGAAACCTTTACTTTAATAGAAGGTGTTGCAAGTAATTTCATACTTAATAATGCTGGCATACAAAATATAATGGAAGGGGTAGCCATAAATACTAAAATAAATAGCGGCGGCTCTCAAATTGTTTTATACGATGCTCACGCTGATAGCACTACAATAAATAATGGTGGTAGCCAAATTATTTTCGCTGGTAATGCTCTTGATACAACAATAAATAGCGGTGGTAATCAAATTATAAGTGGCGGCAGTGCAACTAATACTACTGTAAATAGCGGAGCTACGCAAGTTATTTCTAATTTCGGCAGTTCTATAAATGTAGTGCAAAATAGTGGCGGAAATATTAACACTATTGTTGCAAACAATGAAACTTATATAAGCGGAACAAATCAAAACGGAGAAACTTTCACATTAATAAATGGTGTTGCAACTAATTTTATTTTAAATTCCGGCGGTTGGCAAAATATTGTTCCAAGTGGAAGTTCTATAAATACTATAATAAATAATGGCGGTATTCAAACGGTTTCTGCTAATGCTAACGCTATTAGCACAACAATAAATGACGGCGGCTCTCAAATTCTTTTAAGTGCAGCTAATGCTTCTAATACTACGATAAACAGCGGTGGTAAGCAAATTATAAGTGGTGGTAACACAAGCAATACTATGATAAATAGTGGTGGCTCTCAAGTCCTTTCTAGTGCAACTAATGCCTATAATACCACGATAAATAATGGTGGCATACAAAATGTAATAAGTGGTAGTAGTATAGATGTAACCCAAAACAGTGGCGGAAATATTAACACTATTGTTGCAAACAATGGAACTTATATAAGCGGAACAAATCAAAATGATCAAACTTTTACTTTAATAGAAGGTGTTGCAACTAATTTTATTTTAAATTCCGGCGGTTATCAAACTGTTTCTGCTGGCGGTAGTTCCATAAATACTATCTTAAATAGTGGCGCTAGACAAGGAGTTTATTTAAATGGGAGTTCTATTGATACCGTAGTAAATGATGGAGGTTCTCAGATAGTTGATCATGGCCAATCTATGGATACTATAGTAAATAGTGGCGGTAAGCAAATTATTTCTATGGGTGGTAGTGCTATTGGAACAACTGTAAATAATGGTGGTTCTCAAACTATTCAATTAATTGGCAGCGCCTTTGATACCACAATAAATAGCGGTGGTTCTCAGATAATTTTAAATGCCGGTAGGGCTTTTAGTACAACTATCAATTCTGACGGAAATCAATATATTTTAGCCGGCGGATATGCTTTTAGCACAATAGTCAGTTCTGCAGGTAACCAATATATTTTAGGTGGCGGTAGTGCTATTTTTACTTCTGTTCTTAATGGCGGAAATCAATATATTTCTTCCGGCGGTATAGCAAATAGTAATACCGTTGCAGAAGGTGGTCATTTATATGCAGAAAATGGGGCTATAATCAACGATACAACTATAATTTCAGGTGGAACTGAAACTGTTTCCAGCGGTGCCCAAGTTAATAATAGCGAAATAGATGATGGGGGTACGCAAGAGATTTTAGATGGTGGCACTGCGAACAATACAACTGTAAATTCAAACGGGCAACAAGTAATATCGGAAGGAGGTATTGCTAATAGTACCATTATCAATGACGGAGGAGTTCAAGATATTACCGGTATAGCAAATGAAACGGTTATATCTTCGGGTGGAACACAAAATATTCTAAGTGGCGGTTCTGCTTTAGTCGCTTCTATTGACGGTGGAACACAAAATATTTCTGAAGGTGGTTATGCAAGTGGAACAACCATTGATAATGGAGGAACGCAAAATATAAGTGGCATAGCAGATGATACTATTATCAATAGTGGTACACAAAATATCTTGGACGGAGGACAAGTTAATAACACTATAGTCAATGCTAACGGCACACAAAATATTTCAAGTGGTGGCACGGCTAATAGTACGGTTGTTAATACCAGTGGTACGCAAAATATCTCTAATGGAGGTATTGCTAATAATACAAATATTAATTCTGGCGGAACACAAAATATTTCTGAAGGTGGTTATGCAACCGACGTGTTAAATGAGGGAATAGTTAATTTATCTTCAGGAGGTAATTTGAGTAATTATTCCGGTAATGGCAATTTATATATCTATGGCAATAACACAATAAACGGAAACACTAATCTCGGTGCTGGGCAACTTGTCTTTGCTAATAATACTCCAACTACCTTAAATATAGAGCATCTTTCCGCAAATAATGCCGTTATCTCTATGGGGGTTAACTTGGAAAATCAGACAGCAGATACCATTGCTATTCAAAGCAGTTATAACGGAAATGCAAAATTATCTCTCAGAAATACTGCTACCGTTGCAAATCCTACAAACGAAGAAGGTATAAAACTTGTTGACTTTGACGATAATACAACAATAAACGGTACATTTGAATTGCTTGGTGGGCAATGGGATGAGGGCGGTTATATTTATACTCTTAATCAAAACCCTACAGATAATGACTACTATTTGAAAACCACTGGCACTTATAGCGATAGTTTTAAAACAATGGCAAATGTCCCTATGTTAAATGCGGTTATTGCAAAAGCAGGTATGAACTCTCTTAATAAGCGTATGGGCGAGTTAAGAGATATGAACAATCCAGAGGCAAAACAGGGTGTCTGGGCAAGAACCTATTATAAAAATATGACGGTTAAAGATTTACTTAAAACCGATATGTCCTTGTTCGGCGTTGAAATGGGTTATGACTGGTTATTTAATGCTGACGAACCTAATAAACTTTATGCAGGTGTAATGGTCGGCTATATGAATGCAAACTCAATAAAGACCAAAACAAGCACTGGAGATAATAATGACGGCAAAGGTGATGCACCGAGCGTGGGTATTTATGCAACTTTGGTAAATGAAAACGGTTGGTTTATTGATTTAACAGCACGCAATTTCTGGACTAAAATTGAAAACACAACCAAAACAGCAAGTGATGATATTTTAAAGTTTGATTCTAATCGTAATATGCTAACTGGAAGTTTAGAAGTAGGTAAAACTTTTGTAAAAGAGAATGGTTTTAAAATTGAACCTAAAGTAGAACTTTCCTATATAAATGCAAGCAAAGAATCTACTCCTGTAAGCGGTGGAACAGGGAATCTTGAATATGACGGAGAAAACTATCTTACAGGTAAGGCAGCCATAATGCTTGCTTATAAGGCTGAAATGGCAAACCAACTCTTAATAGAACCTTTGCTTGAACTTGCTTATAATCAAGAGTTTGCTGGCAAAGGAAAAGTAAGATATGGCGGTGCCGAAACTGAAACATCCCTTAATGGCGGTAGTTTTGAGGCAGCTGCAGGTTTAAGTATGCAACTTGCTGATAATTTATACTGGCACGCTTTAGGCACCTATGAAGCAGGCAATAAAATAAGCGGTTTTGGCTTAAATGCAGGCATACGCCTTGGTTTTGGCGGTAATAAAAAGCAAGTTAAAGAAAAATCTAAAACAAATTATAAATATAGTTTGACAGAGGATTCGGATACGACTGCTAAGAAAACTAAGAAAACCAACAAAGACAAAAAGAAACAGAAGAAAAAACAAGATAATAATTATATAGATATTTACGATTATTATCAAAATATATTAAAGTAAAAAAATAAAGACTTGGATTAAGAAAACACCTAATGAGAAATATATCTTATTGGGGGATTCTATTTGTTTATCTTAAAAACCGCTTGTAACTCAAATTTAAGCGAAATAATAGCGTTTTAGATACAATGGTTTAATATTTTAAATGGCAAAAGACCCATATATTTTTTAGCTATTATCAATAAACTTACATACAATTTGGCTATTTAAAAAGCATATAGCATATCTTATTAGTAATATATAGCAAACTTCCATATTTTTCTCATGAAAAATTTTAAGTCATATTTTAAATATCTATTTCCTAATTTCCAGAAATAAAATTTGTTTTACCTGAAAGCCTCTTTTATGCTTTTTGGAGCTTTTTTGCTGCTTTTTCTGGGGCGATTTGGGGCTTATTATAATTACAACATTTTATATATCTAAACTAATGCCAAATATTGATAATTATAATTTACCTTACTACATGTACCATAATATACAGCGTAATAATATAAATTATGCTAAAATCTAATAAATATGGGGATTAGAAATGTTAACAAGTTTAGATGATTTAGTACTTAAATGTCGTTCTCAAAAAGCAAAAAGATATATTCAAGAAGCTATTTCTTGTTATAATGCAACAGCTTATAAGTCTGCTATTGTTGTTACATGGATTGCTGTTGTGTATGATATATATGAAAAAATTCATGATTTATCTATGAATGGGGATAGCAAGGCCAGAGAAGAATTTAACAAAATTGAGAATTGGCAAACACAATTACAAAATGGTAACGAAAATGTTATAAAGTGTTTATTAGGATATGAGCGTGATATTTTGGATTTGGCCCATAACACATTCGAATTCATTGATCTTTATCAATATGAGGATTTAAAACGATTACAAGAAGATAGGCATAAATGCGCCCATCCAACTTTCCAAAAAGATTGGATACCATTTAATCCTTCGGCGGAATTGGTGCGAGTACATATATACAATGCTGTGGAGTTTTTGCTTTCTCAACCTCCTTTACAAGGAAAATCTGCGCTACAAGTAATTAATAATGTTTTAACATCAGATTTCTTACCTCTTGAAACTAAGCAAATAAAAGAAGCATTAATGGCAACTCCTTTTGCAAAGCCTTCATCTTCTTTAATTAAGGCGTTAGTAGGAGAATTGGTATATGATATTTTTGAAAGTAATATTTATAAAAAAAGACAATTTAGAATTTTGAGTGTAGTTAGTCTTTTATACCCGATAGATACATTAGCAGAAATTATAAAGATTTTGCCAAAATTATATCCTCAAATTCAAACAAATGATAAATTCTATTTATTTGTAGGATTAGTTACTAGAATTTCTAACCTTAATTTATGGCCCAATATCCCTCAAGCTTATAGGGACTCTATACGAAAGTTTATAACTGAAGGAGATGCCGTTCAAGTAGCGTGGGCTTTATCTGAAGCCCCTAAAATTAAGGAATTAGAATTTGTAATTTGGCAATATATTTATTCTGTAGATGTTAAGGATTTGGTCAAAATTTTTACATCTCCATTTGTTACAAAATCTCTATTTGAACTCTTCAAAGAACATATTATATCTCTATATACAAAAGTAGATCACTGGGAAACTAATAATATTATAGTTAGGAATTTATTACATCCTTTTTTTTCATCTTTAACTAAAACAGATATTAATAATATAAAAAAATTTGTATTGGAAGATAGCAATATTAAGGAATCCACATCATTACCTCTTTTAATAAGAGATATTTATGAATATGGTTGTAATAATTCAATAGAAGAAAAGCACAAATTTGATTCAGAATTAGTTCAAAATGAATTATCAAAAATGGTTATTACAGACGAACAATTTGATGACTTAATAATCCCTTTTTAATTATTCCAAGCATATATACATTATTCTAGCGACAATATATTTGCTTTTTTACACAATATTGCTTTTCTTAAACTAGCCCAAAAGTTGTAGCGAAGTTTGAAAATCAATCGCTATAAGCCATTGTTCTAAAATCATAAGAAGGGCCGATTGTTCCGTTTTTCATTATCTTTTTACGTCTTACAAGTAGGACATCCCAATAGATAATGTTTGCTGAGAAATAGTTGTAAATGTACTCTATTAAGGAACCCTTTTTTATTGGCAAAAAATCAAAAATTAAGATTTTATTAAATGTCTAATCTAAAATTCTTTTTGCGCTTTTGCTTTGGCTTCTTGCATAATGGCTGAGATATTTGCCCCTTGTATATCAAGGCCTTCGGCTTTAATAAAAGTAATATCCTTTATGCCGTAAAAGTTATTACACAAATATTTTATATAACCATAACCAAAAGCATTATCAAGTATAGGGCCGCCGGAAGTAGTAATATAAATCAACTTTTTTGCTTTACATAAACCTTCAATTTCGCCCGTTGGGGTATAGCGAAACAAAAGTCCTACAATATTGATATTCTCAATATAGTTTTTTAGCATAGCAGGAAAGGAAAAATCATAAAAAGGAGCAGCAATAACAATAATATCTGCGGCAGCAAATTGTTTGGCTTTATCAAAAATCGGGTTTGAAAAATCCTTTTTCCCTATTAAATCAGAACGATAATTTAATCTCTCAAGATTTAAAGGCGGCAAACTTTCTTTATCCAGATTAACTTCGGTAATATTGCCTTTAAATTTAGATAAAATAACATCCGCAAGTTCTTTTGTGCGCGATTCTTTGCGTAAACAAGCATTGATAAAAAGAATATTTTCCATAAACAATCTCCTAGTTAAAATAGGGATAAAGGGCACAAAATATTTTACAATAAAAAAGCCCCCAATTTCTTGAGGGCTTTTTATCAAATAAACTTTGGGGTTTATTTTACGCCGTGCATCCAATGTTGGATTTTGCGTGTCATTATCCACATAATTACGCCAAACAACATAGAGCCGATTGCCGGCACGGAGAATAATGTGGTAAGGGACCAACTTTCGTATTTGCTGGCAAGTTGGCCTGCCAAGATATTTCCGAAGAAACTTGCCATAAGCCAAACGCCCATAAATAAGGATAAGAATTTAAGCGGAGCAAGTTTTGTTACCATTGATAATCCGACAGGAGATAAGCAAAGTTCACCCATAGTGCAGAACATATAAGTTAAAATTAACCAAATTGCGCTGACGGGTTGGCCGCCGGTTAAGAATAAACTTGCACCATAAGCAACAGCAACGAAACCTAAACCTTGCAAGAATAAACCGAAACCGAATTTAGTCGGAATAGAAGGCTCTTTGTCGCCCAATTTTATCCACATTTTTGCAAATATAGGGGCAAGAATCATAACAAATATCGGGTTAACTGCCTGGAAGAAAGCCGCTTTTAAGTGGATTTCATGTCCAAAGAAAGTATAATCAAGTTTTGTTGCTTCCAATGCAAAGAAGTTTAAGGAAGTGCCCGCTTGTTCAAAGAAAGCAAAGAAGAAAACCGCAAAAAATACGAAAGTAAATATTGCATAAATCTTATCTTTTTCTTCTTGAGTTAAAGGAGCATCTTGCACTTGTTCAACAGATTTTTTGCTGGTAACGGGGTATAAGCCGATTTCTCCAAGATATTTCTTTTGGGAAACGAGATACCAAATCAAACCTATTGTCATACCGATACCTGCGGCTAAAAAGCCGTATTTCCATTTATATGCTTGTAAAGCATTGAAGGGATCTGAAGGTTCTCCGAGGAAACCGCAAATAAACGGAGCAAAGAAAGCACCTAAGTTAATACCCATATAGAAAATGGTGAAACCGCTATCGCGTCTGGGGTCATTAGGTTCGTAAAGTTCACCGACGATTGTAGAAATATTAGGTTTAAAGAATCCATTACCTATAATAATTAAGGTTAAACCTATTGCCAAAGCAATTCTCGGGTTAACGATTTCGTATGAAGCCAAGGAAAACTGACCAAGAGCCATTAAAATAGCGCCAATAGTAATAGAGTGGCGTTTACCGATAAATCTATCGGCCAAATAACCACCTAAAACAGGGGTTAAATAAACACATGCGGTAAAAATACCATATATTTGGCTTGCTTTTTCTTTGGTGAAGTCAATTACAGTGCTTATCATAAAGAGGGAAAGTAACGCTCTCATACCATAATAATTGAACCTTTCCCACATTTCTACCATAAAGAGCATATAAAGCCCTTTAGGGTGTCCGTTTTTTGCTACATTGCGAGCAACATCATCTACCATGGATTCCTCCAATCCTAATTATTTGTTTTTTCTTTTTTGTTTTTTTATTTTAAACAAATAATTTTTTATTTTTTGTTTTTGTTTAAATTTAAAACCCCAAAACTTTTAAATTTTGGGGTTTTAACAAAAATCTGTTTTAAAAAACATTAAACCCCGGAACTATCTTTAATTAAAATAGTCCAAAGCATAAAGGGAGAGTGTTCAATGTTTTTTATCATAATAATATTATACAAAAAATTTGGGCATTAGTTTTATATAATTTAGTTATGACAATAATTTATACCAATGCCAATATAATCAGCGGAGGCAAAATAAGACAAGGTTCTATCTTGATAAATAACGGAATTTTGCAAGATTTTATTTTTGGAAAAATCAAAAAAAATCCGGCAGATAAAATTATTGATTTAAAAGGAAAATATTTTGCGCCCAAATTTATTGAAACGCATATCCATGGCGCTTTTGGCTTTGGCGCAGACGGAACTGCACAAGATTTGCTTAACCTTTCAAAAGCACTTTATAAAATAGGGGTAGGCGCTTTTTGCCCGACTTTATATCCAAGTTCTACTAGTGAAATGTTAAAAAAATTAAAAGATTTTTCTTCCGTTTTAGGTAAGGAAAAAGGAGCAAGAATAATAGGTTTTCACTTGGAAGGTCCTTTTTTATCCCCCCAAAAACCGGGCGTAATGAAAGCGCAAGATATAAAAGAAATTGATATAAAGTTAATACAAAAATTATATGATGCCGCGCAAGGTAAAATTGTTGCCATAACCGCAGCACCGGAATTAAAAAACTTTAACAAACTTGCCGCGTGGTGTAAAAAAAATAAAGTTATTTTACAACTTGGCCATACAAACGCAACTTACGAAGATATGCAAAAAGCCTATACTTTAGGAGCAAAGCATATAACGCATTTGTTTTTGGCGATGAGCGGCCTTCATCACCGGGCGGCCGGTGCGGCAGGCGCAAGTTTAATAAATAAAGATTTTTCCATTGAACTTTTGGCTGACGGCGTGCATATTAAACCCGAAGTTTTAAAACTTGTTTTTGCGCTAAAAAATATTAAAAAAATAATTTTGATTACAGATAGTTTAACACCGAACGGCCATAAAAAAGGTATTGCCAACGGCGAAGAAGTTATTTTAAAAAACGGCGTTTTTATCCGTAAAAAAGACGGCGTTATTGCAGGTTCAAGTTTAACAATGGCGCAAGGTTTAAAAAACTTGATTACCTATGGATTAAACCCCAAAGATGCATTTTTATGCGCATGTGAAAATCCTGCAAAACTAGTAAATGCGCCTGAAGGATTTTTTAAAAAAGGCAAAAAAATATCTTTTAATATTTTTGATAAAAACTTTAATTTAGTAAATTAACAGAGAAAATAGATTTATGCAATTTATAGCAAAAGTTAATAATAACACTTGGACACTTGAACAGGAAGAAGCCCGCCATTTAAAAGTTGTCCGTTTTAAAACCGGCGACACAATAAATCTTTTTGACGGCAAAGGGGGCCTTTGGCTCGGCAAAATTGAAACTCTTACAGATAAATTTGCCAGCGGAACAATTTTAAAAACACTTACTCCTTTTAAACCAAAAAGAAAAATAACTTTATGCTTTTCCGTAATATCGCGCCCTGCTACGGAAGAACTTTTAAATATGTGCACACAAGCCGGAGTTTTTGCTTTAAAACCTATAATTTCCCAAAGGTGCGAAAAAGATTTAATTAAAAAATGGCAAACCAAACAAGAACGCTGGGGGCAAATTATTTTATCGGCCGCAAAACAATGCCATTCTCCTTATTTACCAATTTTACTTGAACCGCAGAATTTTAGCGAAGCAGTGCAAAATATCAAAGAGAAAGCCCTCATTTGTTATGAGGAAGAACACACTTTACCCCTTTTAGAACAAGTAAAAAAACTTAATAGCGAAAACTTAACTATTTTTATCGGGCCCGAAGGCGGTTATGAAGAAAGCGAAATTGCTTTAGCAAAACAAAATAATATTATCCCGGTTACTCTTGGCGATTTTATTTTGCGCGCGCAAAGTGCCGCTTTTGCGGCAGTTTGGGGAGCAATGCAATGAAAGTTTTTATTAAAACTTACGGCTGCCGTGTAAACCAAGTGGAAAGTCAGGCCCTTTTAGAAGAATTTTTAGCCCAAGGGCACGAAATAACTCCGGCTTACAAAGATGCAAATTTATGTTTTATAAATACCTGCTCCGTAACCGCCAATGCCGATAAAGAGGCCGAAAAGTTTATCCGCACTCTTTTAAAACAAAACCCTTCCGCCCAAATTATTGTCAGCGGTTGTTTTGCCAGAGTCCAAAAACAATATTTAGAACAAAAATACCCCGCTTTAAAAATCTACTTTAAAGAAGATCTTCCTAAAGTTCTTTTTAATAAAGAAATTGATTGGTCCGTCAAAGAACACAGCGGGCACAGCCGCGCTTTTATTAAAATACAAGACGGCTGCGATTGCTTTTGTTCCTATTGCATAGTGCCTTATACCAGACCGATAAAAACTTCAAAACCAAAAGAAATTGTACTTAAAGAAATTAAAAATCTTCTTAAAAACGGATATAGTGAAATTGTTTTAACAGGCATAAATATCGGTAATTATTCCTGCCCTAAAACAAAAGCAAACCTTGCTGATTTGTGTAAAGAAATTTTTGCTTTAAAAGGCGATTTTAGGGTCCGTTTTTCCTCAATAGAAATCAATACTATTACTGATGATTTAATAGAAGTTTTAAGCGCCGCAGGGGAAAAGTTTTGCTCTTATCTGCACCTTCCTTTGCAAAGCGGATCCAGCAAAGTTTTAAAAGAAATGCGCCGCCACTACACGGCCGAAGAGTTTTTGGAAAGATTAAACTATATCCGCACAAAAATAAAAGATATTTTTGTTTATACCGATATTATTGCCGGCTTTCCTACTGAAACAGAAAAAGACTTTAATGAAAGTGCCGAGTTTTTAAAAAAAGCAAACTTTGCCGGACTTCATGTTTTTAGTTATAGCGCAAGAGAAGGCACGCCTGCTGCCCAACTGCCGCAACTTCCCCCCAAAACAATAAAAGAAAGAAGCCTTATTTTACATAATCTTGATAAAGAGTTGCGTACTACTGCCGCTGCCACACTAAAAGGAAAGATTTTGCAAGTGATAGGGGAAGACTTCCAAGATGAATATTTACGAGCAACGGCTTCCAACTTTCAAAGAGTTTTAATAAAAACCGAAAAAAAACCGCAAGGCCTTTTTAAAATAAAAGTGGAAAAAGTCCAAAAAGATGAGGTCTTTGGACCTATTATTGACTAGGCCTAATGGCCCTTGCCTTATATTAAGTAAACTCATAAAATATTATTATGAAGAAGATATTACTTTTATTGTTTATATTTTTCCCCATATTTGCCTTGGGTAATGATTGGGTTCCTTTAAAAGATAATATAGAAACAAATAAAGTTCTAAAAAAACTTGGCTCGGGGCAAATCAGTTATTGTATTGACGGCACACAAACACAAGTTATCCCTAATGTAAATAAAGTTTTTCAAATTTGGTTTGATAATGTTCTATCTTACCGCGATATTTACCCCGATTTTAATAAAACTTTTAAAGATATTTTGCCTATTTTAGAACGCAAAAATAAAATGGTTTTACAACAATGCGCAACCCCATTTAATGAAGGCAAAATAAAGGGCTTTTTATCTCAAAAGAAAGATTATAATTTTGCTTCTTCAAAACCGCTTTTAAGATTAGCCTTTTGTAAAAATAAAGAATGTCTCGGCGCTGAAAATGTCGCCGGTTCTTGCCAGAGAGAAAATGTTTTTGAAAAGAGAATTTTTATTGCTACCGACGGCAAAGACCCCGTAGGTACTTTACTGCATGAGTTTGGGCATGTGTTTTCTCTGGGGGATATTAAGTATAACCAGCAGGAAAATGATAAAACCTATGGCTATAATACCTCTAATACCTATTTATTTAACGATAAATATCTGACTTGCGATGATGCAGACGGGATTGTTTCCCTTATTTACATGGGGCTTGGTAAGGAAAAAACTTTTCATTCTTTTTGCGGTTATGTCGTTTTTAAACAAGGCCAAAATTCCTATTGGGAAAGTTTTAAAAGCGAATTTACTAAAGATGGCAAAAGATATAAAGTTCTTAGAGATTTAAACAGACATTTTAATAAACCTTTACTTGAAGAAAGAAAAGCCTTTAATGAGAAAAAACTTGCCCTTGCTTTGCAAGAAAATACGGAAACTACAAAAGACCTTAATAATTTGTTATAATATACTTAGTAGTAAGATTCTACGGCAAGAGTTAACGAAAAAATGGTAGCCAAAAAAAATCTCTGTGTTCTAATACTTGCAGGCGGGCAAGGAACCAGAATGAAATCCGCCCTTCCTAAGGTGCTGCATAAAATTTGCGGCGCACCGCTTATTTCCCATATTTTAAGAGAAGTTTCTTTACTTAAACCGGCAGGAATCGGTATTTTAACCGGTCATCAGGCTGATTTTGTCCAAGAAACTATAAAAAATAATCTTTCCGCTTGGGGTATTAAAACACCGGTTCAGTTTATGGTCCAAAAAAACCTTACCGGCAGCGGAACAGCGGTTAAAGATAGCCTTTCTTTTATAAAAAAATATGACCAAGTTTTAATTTTGGCGGGCGATGCTCCTTTAATTACGGCTGAAGTTTTAAAGAAATTGGTTAAATATCATAAAACAAAAAAAACCAGTTGCTCGGTTTTAAGTGTTATTCAGCCAAATCCTTTCGGTTATGGCCGTATCGTTAAAGATGAAAAAGGCCTTTTTAAAGCAATTGTGGAACAAGCCCATACGGACGAAAAAACCGCCGCTATAAAAGAAGTTAATTCCGGCATATATATTTTTGAAGTTAAACCTTTAACTAAAGCCTTAGGCAAATTAAAACCGCAAGGCCCTAAACAGGAATATTATTTAACCGATACTCTTGCTATGTTTGATAAAACCGAAGTTTTAAGCGAGCAAGATTATATTTGCGCTATGGGTATTAACTCAAAAGAACAACTTGCCCAGGCCCAAGCCTTTATGCAGGAACGCATAAATAAAAAACATTTGCAAAACGGCGTTATTATAATTAACCCGAGCGCAACTTATATCAGCGCACATGCAAAAATCGGGCAAGACAGCGTGATTTATCCGAATACTTTTATTGAAGGCAATACAACTATCGGCCAAAATTGTATTATTGAACCTTCCTGTTGGATTACCAATAGTACTTTTGGCGATAATTGCCACATCAAAAGCGGTTGTTATGTGGAAGATTCCCAACTTGCCGCAAATTGTCAAATCGGGCCTTATGCCCATTTAAGACCGAAAAGTATTTTAAAAGAAAAAGTAAAAGCAGGCAATTTTATTGAAATTAAAAACTCTGTTATAGGGGAAGGCTCCAAAGTTCCGCATTTAACTTATATCGGCGATTGCCAAATGGGTAAAAATGTTAATGTGGGAGCGGGGTCTATTACTTGCAACTATGACGGCAAAAATAAACATCAAACTATTATAGGGGATAATGTTTTTGTCGGCTCAAATACCAATTTTGTAGCACCCGTTAAGGTGGAAAACAATGCCAAAATCGCAGCCGGTTCCACCATAACGCAAAATATACCTGAAGGCGTTTTAGCCATAGCGCGCAATCGTCAGGTAAATTTAGACAAAAAAGGAAAAAAGAAATGAGTCATTGCCAGTGTACCCGCGAATTAAAAGTTTTTACTTGTAATGCCAACCGCCCTTTGGCAGAAAAAATCGCGCAACACTTAAAAATTAAATTGGGTGATATTAAAGTAGAACACTTTGCCGATGGCGAAGTAGATGTCCAAGTTTTAGAAAGTGTGCGCGGTGCTGATTGTTATATTATTCAGCCCACTTGCACCCCTGTAAATGAAAATTTAATGGAACTTTTAATTGCAATTGATGCTATGCGCCGCGCAAGTGCGGGCCGTATTACGGCAGTTGTGCCTTATTACGGATATGCCAGAGCAGACAGAAAAAGCAATCCGCGTGTTCCTATAACAGCAAAACTAGTTTCAAATTTGATTACCGAGGCCGGTGCAGATAGAGTTATGGCAATGGACTTACATGCCGGTCAAATTCAGGGTTTCTTTGATATTCCCGTTGACCACTTGCGCGCACGCAGTGTCTTTTTGGAATATTTCTTAAAAAATAAACCGGAAAATTTGGTAATTGTTTCCCCCGATGTCGGCGGTGTGGAAAGAGCGCGCAAATTTGCTGCACGCATGGATGCAGGCCTTGTTATTATTGATAAACGCCGCCCTAAAGCAAATGAGGCAGTTGTCTATAATGTTATCGGTGATGTTAAAGATAAAACCGTAATTATCGTTGATGATATTGTTGATACGGCAGGCACTTTAACCGTTGTTGCAAGCAAAATTAAAGAAGCCGGCGCAAAAAAGATTTATGCTGTTTGTACACATGGCGTTTTATCGCGCGACGGAGTTGATAAAGTGGACAACAGCCCGATAGAAAAACTTTTTATTACTGATACTTTGCCGACAGATAAACGCAAAGCAAGCGATAAAATACAAGTTTTAACCATTTCCCATATTTTAGCGGACGCTATTTTAAGAAATCACGACGGCCGCTCAATAAGTGAAATGTTTAAATAAAAAACAGATTTTTGCAAAAAGCCCCAACCTTTTTGCTTAAAGATAAAGAAGAAATTTTATTTTGCAAAAAGCAGAAAGTTAAAATTTCAAAAAATAGAATAGAAGATGAGAGGATGTAAAAATGGAAAAAATTAAAATCACAGCCCAAGCCAGAGAAAAAGCCGGCGTAAGAGGCGAACTTAGCAAAATCAGAGCACAAAAGATGATTCCTGCCGTTATTTACGGCGCAGGCGAAGAACCTGTTGCAATCACTTTTTCTCAAAAAGATTTGGCTACAATCCAAAAAGCAGGAAGCAATACCTTGGTAGAAATTGACCTCGGTAAAAAGAAAGAACCTGCAATTATCAAAGAAGTGCAATATCACGTTGTAACCGATTTGCCTATTCACGTGGACTTCCAAAGAGTTTCTATGAACAAAGCAATTGAAACTTTAGTCCCTGTTGTATTAGTCGGCGAAAGCGCTGCTGTTAAAGCAAACGGCGGTATTATTGACCACGCTGTCAGAGAAGTCAGAGTTAAATGTCTTCCTGCTGATATTCCGCACCATATTGAAGCCGATATTACGGAACTTTCTTTGGAAAAACATATTTGCGTCAGCGATCTTAAAGCCCCTAAAGGTGTAGAATTTGTTGACGAACCCGAAAGAATGATTGTTCACGTTATTATCCCCAGAGATGAAGTTGTCGCCGCACCTGCTGCTGCCGCAACTGCTGATGCAACTGCTGCCCAACCCGAACTTTCCGCCTCTAAAGGTAAGAAAGAAGAAGAAGGCGCCGCTGCTGCAGCCCCTGCAAAGAAATAAACTTCTTTGTTTATACGAATATCAAAAACTCCCGTTCTTTTTTAGAGCGGGAGTTTTTGTATTCCCTGATATTCTTTTATTATTTTGATTATAGAGAGTTTTACTTTGCTGCACGCTCTTTTTGCTTTTTTATGAGAGAGTTTTATAGAGACAAACTTTATTTTTCTTTTTCTAAAAGATTAAAAAGTTCCAGCAAGTTTATAAAGTTTTCATACTTTTGCCATTCTTTTATAACTTGTGTTCTAACAGACCTAAAAAGTACAGGGCTAAAAATACCCGTCCAAGAAGTATGTTTTTTTATAGCAATAATTCCTTGAGGGGTAATTAAAAGAGTGTTTTTCTTATCAATCTTTTTGCCATATTCTATTATTGCGGAGAGAAACTTTTGCGGTAAATCTTGTCCTAAAGTTTGCGGACTATTTGTATAAATTTCAAATAAACCTTGGGTATCTATTTCTGCTTTTTGAAGATTTTTAATTTTACTGAAAGTAAATTTTTTCGGTTTTATTAAAATAACATTTCTAAAATCTTTTATCGCCGGAGTGTTCAATATAAAACCTTCAAAAAAACTCTTAGGTGTTTGCGGAACAGGAACAGGTGCTCCACGAACATCAATACTTTGGCTGCCAAGATTATTAAGATTATTTAAGTATAAAAATATTCTATCTAAACAAAAATTTCTTTTGCAAGCATTTCCTATAAGGACTTTGCAAAAAGAAGCATCTGGTATCTTTCCGTAGGGAGCAAATTCTTGTAATTCTCTAATTCTCCAATCTTCTTTTGCGCTTTCGGGATGTTCAAAAGAACGGACCGAAAAAACATATTCCCATTTATATTCTTTGCCTATCATTTCTAATGTTTTATTTGTGAGATAAAATTTATACCTTGATAAAAGCCAAATAAAAGGAATTAAACCCAAACCGGAAAAAGTATACATAGCAAACAAAACCATCATTACCATACATCCTTTTTCACCTAAAATATTTGCAACATTTTTTACAATGCCTTCTACATTTACTCCAAAACAAAACTCTAAAAACATCCCAAAGAAGTATAAAAACCAAGGGAGCAAAACAACAAATATTCCTATTCTAAACAAAAAAAGTTTACGTAAAGTTAATTTATCTAGTTTGTGATTAAAAACGCCACCAATTTTTTCCATACATTTATTCCTTTTTTAAATTTTATAATGAAAATAAGATATTTTTATTATAACTATTTTATATTTTTTAGACAAGATATTTTCGTTCAAAAGGGTCTAAACATAGCAAATAATTTTGCAAGGATTTTGCGTTTAGATAAGGTGCGAGAAGCGAAGCATATCTAGAGCGGGCGACAGCCCCGTATATGTGAGCGACGAGCAACGCTATATAAACACAAAAGCCGAAGCAAAAGTCCCCTGTGTATTATTTACACAGGGGACGTATTACTTAAACAACTAGGTCAAAAAACTAAAACCTATTTGGTTAATTCTTCTTCGGTACGTTCTTCCTCTTTGACGACAGGAGCAACGCGGGCGATTTTATCTGCTTCGTCAAGTTTGACAAGGCGCACGCCTTGGGCGTTTCTGCCGACGGAGCGGATTTGTTCGCATCTGATTCTAATAGCCATACCTTTTTCGGTTATGACCATTAAATCTTTAGATTCATCAACAAGTTTAATACCTACCACTTGGCCGTTGCGGGCGGTTGTTTTGATTGTGATAACGCCGCTGCCGCCGCGGTTTTGTGTGCGGTATTCACTAAACTCGGTGCGTTTGCCGTATCCGTTTTCGCAGACGGATAAAACATCGGGCTGGGCGCCTTCTCTAGGGGCTTGTTCCATACCGACAACGCTATCTCCTTGTGCAAGGCGGATACCTCTTACGCCTTTTGCCGTTCTACCCATAGCGCGGACTTGATTTTCGTCAAATCTGATTGATTTGCCTTGTTTGGTGGCAATCAAAATATCGCTGTTGCCGTGGGTTTCCTGAACGGATATTAAAATATCGCCTTCTTCAAGACCAATAGCAATAATACCTGTTCTTCTGATATGGGCAAACTCGCTTAACTCAACTCTCTTAATTGTGCCCATACGGGTGCACATTGTAAGGTAAGTTTCGCCGCTGTTTTGCGGGTCAAAGTTTCTGAAAGCAACGGCTGATGTTACTTTTTCTTCGCCTGAAATCTGCAAGAGATTTACTATTGCTTTACCTTTACTTTGGCGGTTGCCTTCCGGTATTTCAAAGGCCTTTAAGGCAAACACTCTGCCGCGGGTTGTGAACATTAAAATTGTAGAGTGGCTGGAAGTTACAAAGAGATGTTCAATAAAGTCTTCTTCTTTGGTTCTTCCGCCGATAATTCCTTTACCGCCGCGGTTTTGTGATTTATAAGTATCAAGAGGTATGCGTTTTGCATAGCCGTCGTTTGATAAAGTGATAACCACATCTTCTTCTTCAATTAAGTCTTCAATAGAGAAGTCGGTAAGTTCATTTGCGATTTCGGTTTTTCTTTCGTCGCCGTATTTATTGATAATTTCGGTTAATTCGTCAACGATAATATCCAAAATTCTTTGCGGATGGGCCAAAATATCCTGCAAATCTTTAATTGTTTGGGCAAGTTCTTTTTGTTCTTGCTCAATAGCAATAGCGCTGAGTTGTGTTAATTGGTGTAAGCGCATATCCAAAATTGCTTGGGTTTGGGCTTCGCTTAATTTAAAGCGTTCCATTAAAGCAATTTTGGCAGCAGGAGCATCTTTAGAACCGCGGATGATTGCAACAACTTCGTCCATATTGGCAATAGCAACGAGCAAGCCATCCAAAATATGAGCGCGTTTTAAGGCTTTGTTCAAATCAAAGCGGGTTCTGTTGGTGATAACTTCCTGGCGGTGATGGACATATTGGCGCATAACTTCTTTAAGGCTTAAAATGCGCGGTTTACCATCAACGATAGCAAGCATATTAACACCAAAAGAAGTTTGAAGTTGCGTATGCTTAAATAATTGGTTTAAAACAACTTGGCCTGTTGCATCGCGTTTTAATTCAATAACAAGGCGCATACCTCTTCTGTCGGATTCATCGCGGATATCGGAAATTTCGGTAATTTTTTTATCTTTAACAAGGCCGGCAATAGTTTCAATTAAGGATGTTTTATTGACTTGGTAAGGAATTTCGGTAACGATAATTGCTTCCCTGCCGCCTTTCATTTCTTCAATTTCTGCTTTGGCTTGGATGCGAACAGAACCGCGGCCTGTTTCAAAGTAATCATAAATACCTTTTGTTCCGCGGATAATACCGCCAGTCGGGAAATCCGGACCTTTGACGATTTGCATCATTTCTTTTGTAGTAATTGTCGGGTTTTTAATTAAAGCAATAATACCTTGGCAGACTTCTGCTAAATTGTGGGTTGGAATATTTGTTGCCATACCTACTGCGATACCGCTTGAGCCGTTAACCAAAAGTTGCGGGATTTTTGCAGGCAAAACTGCCGGTTCCATTAAAGAGCCGTCGTAGTTGGGAATAAATTTAACGGTGTCTTTATCTAAATCGTTAAGAAGTTCATCTGCTATTGCTTGAAGGCGGACTTCGGTATAACGCATTGCTGCCGGACTATCGCCGTCAATAGAACCGAAGTTTCCCTGTCCGTTGACAAGAGTGTTTCTCATAGAGAAAGTTTGTGCCATACGGACCAAAGCATCATAAACAGAAGAATCGCCGTGCGGGTGATATTTACCGAGAACATCACCGACCACACGGGCAGATTTCTTGAAGGGTTTATTATATTTTAAGCCCATTTCCTGCATAGCGTATAAGATTCTTCTATGAACCGGTTTTAAGCCGTCACGGACATCGGGCAAAGCACGGCCGATAATAACACTCATAGCATAATCTATGTAGGAGTTTTTCATCTCCGTGCCGATATCTCTTTCTTTAATATTGCCAAATAAATCAGTTGTTTTTTGTTCTTCCATAAATTCCTCTTAATATCCTAAATATCCAAGTTCCTTACTTCTAAGGCGTGGGATTCAATAAAGGCCCTTCTGGGTTCAACTTTATCGCCCATAAGCATTGTGAAAACTTTTTCAACATCTGCGCCGTCTTGAATAGAAACGCGTAAAAGTTTGCGTTTAGATGGGTCCATAGTGGTTTCCCAAAGTTGTTCGGGGTTCATTTCACCAAGACCTTTGTAGCGCTGTATGGTCGCACCTTGTGCGCCGGCATCTTTAACTGCCTTTAAAAATTCCTGCAAACTATAAACTAAAATATCTTTCTTGCCGTCATTTATAGTGAAAAGAGGGTTAATTTTTTTCTTTTCATCGGTTATGGCAGGGAATTGATTCATTGTATAACCATAGGGTGCAAGTTTTGTTTCAATTGCCAAAAGTTTGCCAAATTCCCTTAAACTTTGATAGTCGGGTTTAATCATTTCTTCGTCTATCTCGTTTTCGGGGGTGCCGGTTGCAAGAAGTTCTTCGCGTTTTTCGTTTACATAATTAACTTCAAAATCTTTATAGTCTTGTTCGCTATAAAAATATTTATAACCGCCGCTGTCAAGCGGGACTCTGTAAAGCGGAAGTTGCCCTTGCTCTTTAAACTCATAAAACTCTTTAATACCTAAAGATTTAAGTTCAAGTTTAAAGGTGGCTTCCTGCGCTTCTTTTAAAATTGTAAGCAAGTTTGTAAGTTCTTCTGTGGAAAGTTCTTTGCCGTCTTTTGTTTTTGCTTTAACGGAGTTTAAAGCCTCTTTAAAGAGCCAGGCCTGCATTTGTTCTTCGGTTTGCATATATTCTTCCGCTTTGCCTTTTTTAACTTTATATAAAGGCGGTTGGGCGATATAAATATTGCCGTTTTCAATAAGAGGTTTTAACTGCCTATAAAAGAAAGTTAAAAGCAAAGTTGTAATATGTTGTCCGTCAACATCAGCATCAGCCATCAAAACAATTTTATGATAGCGGAGTTTTGAAATATCAAAACCGCCTTCCCCTTCGCCAACACCTGTGCCTACTGCGGAAATTAAAGTTCTGATTTCTTCGTTAGATAAAATTTTGACAAGTTGTGCTTTTTCAACATTTAAAATTTTACCTCTTAAAGGCAAAATTGCCTGGAAAACTCTGTCTCTGCCTTGTTTGGCTGAACCGCCTGCTGATTCACCTTCTACAATGAAAAGTTCGCATCTTTCAGGGTTTTTTTCCTGGCAATCTGCAAGTTTACCTGGTAAGCCGCCGCTTTCAAGAGCACCTTTTCTGCGGGTTAAATCTTTTGCTTTTCTGGCGGCTTCTCTGGCTACTGCTGCGCCGATACATTTTTCGCAAATTGCGCGGGCTGTTTTGGGGTTTTCTTCAAAGAAAGTTGCCAAAGTTTCGCCTACAATTGAGCGGACAATACCTTCAATTTCGGAGTTGCCAAGTTTAGTTTTTGTCTGCCCTTCAAATTGAGGATGAGGAATTTTAACGGATAAAACTGCCGTTAAACCTTCTCTCATGTCGTCACCGGTAATATTAAGGTCTTTATTTTTAAGAAGGCCGTTGTTTTTAATATAATCATTAACAATTCTTGTTAAGGCAGATCTAAAACCGCTTAAATGCGTACCGCCTTCAATAGTGTTAATATTGTTTACGAAAGAAAAAACATTTTCCGAGTAGCCATCATTATATTGTATAGCAAAGGAAATATAATTGCTTTCAATTTCCTTTGTAATATAGATAGGTTCGGGGTTGATATTTCTTTTATTATCGTTTAAGTATTTAACAAATTGGGAAATACCGCCTTCGTATAAAAAGACTTGAGATTTATTTTCTTCTCTTTCATCAGTTAAAGTAATGCGGACACCTGCATTTAAGAAAGCAAGTTCTCTAAGTCTTTTTGCAATAGTATCATAAGAGAAGATATTATCGCCGAAGATTTGATTATCTGCTTTAAAAGTAACTTTTGTGCCGTGTTCTTTTGTTTCGCCGATAACTTTAACTTTTTCTTGCGGAACACCGCGTTTATATTGTTGGAAGTAAACTTGATTATCTCTTCTGACTTCAACTTCAAGCCATTCAGAAAGTGCGTTTACGCAGGATACACCGACGCCGTGTAAACCGCCGGAAACTTTATAAGCGCCGCTATCAAATTTACCGCCTGCGTGCAGAACGGTCATAACAACTTCCAAAGCGCTTTTACCTTTAAGTTTGGAATCTTTAACATTTTTCATCGGGTCAACGGGAATACCGCGGCCGTCATCTGAAATTGAGCACACATTATCTTCTTTTATAGTAACTTCAATATGAGTGGCATTACCTGCCAAAATTTCGTCAACTGAGTTATCTACAACTTCGTAAATTAAGTGATGTAAACCCGGCGCCCCGGTGGAGCCGATATACATTGCAGGGCGTTTACGCACTGCTTCAAGACCTTCTAAAACTTGTATTTTAGAAGAATCATAATCTTTTTGTAATTCTGTTTCTGTTGTCATTTAATACTCCTTAAATTATGGAAATTTCTTTTATCCATGCCCTTTGAAAATATTTATTTAATTCTTTTATTATATTTTCCTTATTAAGTAAAAGTTCCTGACGGGCCGCTACAACTTTTACCTTTACAAAAATCGTACCTTTTTGTACTGAATCAATTTGCCAAAATTTAGCCTTGGAACCAAGCACTTTATCCCAAATCTTTTCAAGTAAGAGAAGGCGGTTAATTTGTAAGTTAAACCGATTATATTTATCTTCACTTACCTGATGCCAAATCTTTGGCGGTTCCTGTCCTAATTTCATGCACGCACCGGCATTATTACATATTTATATTGTGTTTTACCTTCTTCTTCAACTAAAACAGGTTGGGAAGCATTAGTAAATGAAAAAGTTACTTTTCCGGAAATTAACTTTAACACATCTATTAAATATACAGGATTAAAGGAAGTTGCAAAATCTTCTTTATCATAATCAATTTTAAGTTCTTCGGAAAAATCCATTTTATTTGAACTTGCGGTAATTTTTATTTTATTTTCGCTTAAAGAATATTTAACTGAACCGCCCAAATCTCCTGCACAAAGTGCAGCGCGTTTTGTGGAAGAAAGTAATTCCCCCACTTCCAAGTTTAAAGAAAATTCTTTTTTAGAAGGTATAACTTGTTCATAACTTGGGAATTTACCTTCTATTAAACGGGAAATAAATATTGTATTTTTAAAACTAAAACTAACTTGATTATCTGAAACATTTACATCAATAAAATCTTCATCTGTGGGTTTATTGATACCGAATAATTTTAAAAGTTCATTTAAAATTTTACTTGGTATAATAACATTAAAATCTTTAACACCCTGTAAAGGGGAATTTGTTGCTAAAGCAAGGCGTCTGCCGTCTGTTGCAACAATTTCAAATTTTTCATTATTGGAAACCCAATATAATCCGTTTAAAACATATCTTGTTTCAGCGGTTGAAGCCGAAAAAATTGTATGTTCAATCATTTCTTTTAAATCTTTACATTTAAGAGTAAAACTTTTTTCCTGTTCAATACCTGGGATAATAGGATATTCGCTTTTAGGTGTGCCTATAACCCAAAATTTACTTCTTCCGCTTTTAATATGAAGTTTATTATCTTCATCTGTTTCTAAACTGATTTCTTTACCGGCGGGAAGAGTTTTTAAAATATCTGAAAATTCTTTTAAAGGAATAGTTATAGAGCCTTCTTCAACAACTTCGGCATTAACATTATGTATTGTAGCCATTTCCAAATCTGTTTT
>Ga0310696_10002289_pt1 | contig 25700 bp, 29 predicted proteins | sample AusTroGonzalo_MG_4_FD_203885 | JGI IMG/M metagenome (GOLD analysis project Ga0310696, IMG submission 203885) | Bovine rumen microbial communities from tropical cattle in Woodstock, Queensland, Australia - Gonzalo_02 (v2) (version 2) | ecosystem: Host-associated > Mammals > Digestive system >...
AACTGCTGAAGAAGGCGTCGGCCACGCAGAGCGAATACGACGAGTATGTAGCAGGGCGCAAGTCGTGGACGGTCAACGTGAGCTGGCTGCTGATGGCCAGCGCCGACGTGCAGCAGCTGCTGAACGTGGGCAACAGTTACACGCTGAAGATCAAGAACCGCAGCGCAGCCGACACGACAGGCGTGCAGGGCAATGCCTTACTGAAGACGTGCGACATCAACGCCGTAGAGGGCAACCTGGCCACGGGTGCCTTTATCTTCGTGGGCAACGGCCCGCTGGAGGCCATTCCCGCCAGCGAGTAAACCTAAGACGCTGTTTTCGCCGATAATAAAAAGGCAGAAAATGGCAGTACACTGGACCATACCATTCAAGTCGCTCCGTACATCGACGCTCTACACGGTGAGCATCTACGACGCCGACTACACAGGCAACCCCATCCCGCTGAAGGGTGGGGCGCAGCCGTTTCTGACAAATGAGGACGACGACAGCGATATGTTCGCCCCCGTTCGCACGCAGAGCGGCAGTCTGTCGATCATCGACGACGGAAAGGATGCCAACGGCAACGCCTTCAACTGGCTCGACCTCGTGCCCGCCACCGACACCTCGCGCCCCGTGACGCTGACACATACCGAGAACAATACCACCATCGTGGATTGGCAGGGCTATATTCAGGCGCAGACCTACGGCGGCGAACTATACGGCAACCCCCAGGAGCGCAGTTTCTCTATTCAGGACTCGCTGGTCGTCTGCAACAGCATCGACGTCAACTACCAGCACACACAGATTTCCAACTTCGCCTATCTGCTGAAATACATGATCGACCAGATGGCGGGGCTCACCTTCAGCTATGTGTACTTCTTCCCCGGCGACCTGCCGTTCGTCAATCTCGCCTACATGATGAAGTGCTTAGACTGGCAGAACTTCGTGGTTGAGAACGACGACGGGCTGGAGCCTCGATTCTCGCTCGGCGTGTGCCTCGAGGATATGTGTAAGTTCTGGGGAATGACCATCCGCACCAGCGGCGACAGCATCTACCTCATACACACCGACCTGATAGAGCGCGACGGATGGCTGGCGGGCTATCGGCTGACGATGGCGCAGCTGGCGACGCTGGCAGGCGGCACACTTGCGGGCGACAGCGTGAGAATAACCCCCACGGGCAGCATCGACGACTACGACGTGTTTGCCGACACCGACAACGACATCATGATGATTCTAGGCGTGAAGAAGGTGGTTATCTCTGCCGACCTGAACGGCGCAGGTGGCGAGGTGATAGACATCACCAGCGACGCCTTCCACGACGCTACCATCCAGCAGGGGTGGGGCTCGGCATCGAAGGACTACGAGCTGGGCGGCGAGCGCTACACCATCGACTTGCAGCAGCTGAATCTGTCGTTCCTCACGGGCTCGGCCGTCAGCGGCGATGCGTCGTTCAACACGGGCAGACTCTATGAATCTAACCTGCAAGACTTCAACGACTACTCGATGGTGCGCATCAAGACCATCTACGACGGGTCGGTAAAAGCCAGTCTCCATACGGTGTATGAGCACTGCTTCAGCGGCGACCGCATAGGCTTGTCGGCTAAGTTCTTCTATCGTTACTACCAATTCATCGGCGACCCCATCTATACGCCAGGCAACGTGAAGATTCGCCTCGGCATCGGGCGCACCCGCCAGACGGCCATGTGGCTGAAGGTGAGCAGCAGCGACCCATCGGTGCCAATCACATGGGAGAGCACACCGCAGACGCTCGACATGCTGATAGGCCGCGACGACGGACTGATGCACTTCATGAACGGTCTCGGCGACGTCGCCGTGCCAAGCGGCTATACAGGTCTGGTATTCGTCGACATTCTCGGCACGTCTTACTTGAAGCTCATCAATGACAACATCGGCTCGCTGAATGTGACCACGTTCAACATGGCCGCCCTGAAGGTAAACGTGATTCATGGCATATCCTCTATAATCGACCCCGACAACTCGGAACTTCAGAGCGGGCTCGTCAGTCAGTACGACTACAAGGCAGAGAACGCGTCGCTGTTTAATAGCAATGATCTGACCATCGATACTGTCTACGGCACGAACCGCTCTAACTTCAGCCGTTGCTATGGCGTATTGATCAACCCCGACGGCACCTACTTCGGAACCATCAACGGACAGAACCAGGAGCAGCTGCTGGCCAACCGCATTGCGACGTTCAACGCCCGCTCGCGCCAGCTCGTCACGTGTCAGCTGCGCGCTGATGTGCAGGTGTTGATGGGCGAGGGCTCCAGTATACAGATGCAGCCGCTCAGTACCATCAGGCCGTCGTTCATCGTGCGACTCAACCGACAGGACTTTGCGCCAATCAGCATCAGCCACGTATGGCGCGACGATGTAATACAACTTAATCTACTCGAACTATGACGAAGATACTTACACGCGAAGCAATACAACGCATGATGCGCGACGCCAACAACGTGCAGCGCGGACAGGGCAGCTCGGGCTCTGGCGGCGGTGGCGGGCAGGCTGTGTCGCTGGCAAATCTCAGCGATGTGGCCATCAGCACGCCTATCAACGACGGCTCTCTGCTGACGTTCGACGCCACCACAGGCGCGTGGGTCAACGGCCCCGACGTGCTGACCACGATGTGGGGCGCGCTGGAAGCCGTTGGCACTAAGCAGATAGACGCAAGCCACCTCACTGGCGTGCTCGGCGACTATGCCACCGAGACGTGGGTCTCTCAGAACTTCATCAGCATTACCTACTTCGATAGACTGTTTAGAGCCTACAACGGCAACACACTTGTAAATCACAACGATACGGAGTCGACCATCGACAATATAAAAGCCATGTTCGGCTTTTGGACGGAGCAGTATCTGAGCGCCCTCGGTAATAGCGGCGGCGGCAGCGTTTCGCTTACTCTCGCCAACATGGGCGACGTGGCTCTGAACAACCTCGCAGACGGGCAGATACTCGTCTATGATGCAACCGAGGGAAAGTGGGTCAATACGTCTGCAAGCATCGTTGGCAACTACCTGCCTCTTACAGGTGGTACGTTGACGGGTGACTTGTTTTTTGCGGGTTATAACAATCGTAAGTTCGGTATAAAGCTGACAGCAGCAGGAACAGGACAGCCGACGGGTACTAACATCGATGTTGGTTGGGACTGGGACGATAGAGATGGTGCAGGCGCTTTTTTCCGTTCGTCTGAGGCAACCACGAATGCAGGAGATTTTGGCTTTTTTGCCCGCAACGCAACACAGCTTTGTGAACTCCTCGGTAAAGCTGACGGCACATTGACATGGGGCAGTTACCCAATCCTTACGTCCAACAATGTTAAGACCATCAACGGCGAGTCTATTTTCGGCACAGGTAATATAGTCGTCGGCGGCGGAGGCTCAGCATATCTGCCGTTAGCAGGCGGTACGATGACGGGTGATATTAATTTCAATCGGGCAACGTATGCTTATAATAGTGGTGGTGTAAAATGGGGAAATACAGCATTTATAGGTTCTGATACGAGTAATGGACTTGGTATATACGCTACTAAAATTTATTTAAGACCAAATAGTTCAAAGGGTAGCTCTTCTGGATTGGGAGTTGTCATTGATTCTTCCAATTTCACTTATAACGGATATACAATATGGCACGAAGGCAATTTCACGCCAAGCGACTATCTACCTCTTACAGGTGGAACACTCACGGGCAGACTGACCATCAATGCAGGAGTCCTCAATATAACAGGTGATACTAATTATGCAGAAGGAATAAGGATACACGATGTCGGTGGTATATCATCTATTTGGTTTAGATGCTCTCGTACAACAGGATATGATGCTGGAATGTGGGGTATTACTGCCAATTCAAATGGTATGCGATTCAGAGGTGCTGCATCTCCTTCGGCGACATCGCCGACTGATTATATTAATATTATTCACGGAGGCAACGTCGGCATAGGTACTACCTCACCGAGCTACAAGCTGCATGTTAACGGCACTCTCGGGGCGGGCAACACCTCTGTGGCTAATCTCGAATCGGAGGGCTACGTGTCAGCTCTCTCTGACATCAGGAAGAAGGATGTCGTGGAGTATATGGATGGTCTGCCCATCGAACAGATAGCGTCTATGCGGATTATCCGCTACACTTGGAAAGACCGCCCCGAAGATGGGTTGCAGGTCGGCTCTATCGCTCAGGATTGGCAGAGGATACTGCCCGAAAGCGTCCACACTACCCGCAAGGGCTTTTTGTCCTTTGCTGACAGCAGAGCCGCACTCGTAGCATCCATCAGCAACTCCCGCGAACTCGTGAAGCACGACGAGCGCCTGACCGCCCAAGACATCCGACTAAGCAAAATAGAAAAAATCTTAAATATTGCGTAAGCTATGGCATACAATAACGGCATCGTCACATACCCAGTTACTGACAGCGACATCAAGAACGCGCTATCCGTCAACAGCGGCGACTTGGCCACATGCGTGGCGCAGGGCACATACAACATGTGGGCGAAGTACAAGCATGTGGCATGGCCCAATGTAGACACGCTGGCGGCGCTCAACCAGAGCACGAAGACGTGGAACCCCTCGGCGGCAGCAGCCGACCAGTGGTGGAAAGCCTTCGACGGCAGTTTCGGCCTCGGCTATGCCGCCGCGAAGGTCGACATCTCCAGTCCCGCCACCTCTGGCGCCACGCAGATGATCAACGCCCTGAAGACCCTGCTGACGAAGATTGATGGCGGCAACAACGGATGGACGTACTTTCGCCCTGCTGGCGGAGCGAATGCGCCTTACAGGTATCTCGATCTGCTGCAATACAACCGCAACGCCCCGCAGCCTATCCGCAGTGTGAGCGCCGAGGATGTGGAAGCCAGCGCGTCGTCGGAGTATTCGGTGTTCGTGAAGCTGTTCCGATCGGCTATGACCGACATCACCACCCGCGACTACATCATGCCCGAAGACCTGACATCTATCACGCTCTACACCGCCATCGCCATCTTCAAGGCGAACGGCAATACCTACGACCCCATCGCATGGGTGACCGACGGCAACGTGTGGGAGGGTATGGGCATCAACGCATCGAGCGGGGCTGACGGCATACAAAACGCTTCGACAATGGATAACGATCAATATGTGATTGCGAAGCTGAAGGACGGCGAGACCTACTACGCCCTGCCGTTCTTCGCCACGCGGGTGCTGGCACAGCCAGAGGCTAACAAGAGCGCAGCGCCTACGGCCCAGCAGTCAATATCGCTCATCACGGCGCCCAACACGACACTCGTTTCGTTCACCGCCACACAGCTGCCAAGCGGTCAGCTCGTCGGCAAGCCTACCATCAGCAACCGCAACATCACCAACCTGTGGACATTTGCCACTACGCTGAAGCTCGACTCTACGGTGTCAGGCTATAACGGCGGTACTGCCACACACGTGACGCTGGCAGTGGTGAACGAGCTATTCGACGGCACCTTCGCAACGGGCAACTACGCCTATCAGAACGACTTCGGCAGTGTGACCGTAGGTGCCAACGAGGTGGTGACGGTCGGCTCAACGGGAACGCTGACACTCGACTCGGCGCACACCTGGCGCGTGGTGGCATGGGTCAGCGGCTCGCAGTACACCTTCACGCTGCGCACCCCGATGCAGCCTACACCATAGCAGATAAAGCCTTTTATTATTAACATATAAAACATTACGATTATGGAAGGAACATTTAACATTACAAACAGTAAGCTCAACTCTCAGTATGAGTTCAAGGCACCGAGTATCATAGTTAATGGTACGTTCACGAAGGACGCCACCACTGGCGACCTGCTGACTCTCAACGGCGCATGCTATCGCAACGAGAACGGCGAGGTAGGCGCTTACTTCGGCACATTCACAGGCACACCTTCAGGCGGAGAGATTCAGTATGATCTGTCATCTATGCGCCGACAGGACAGCAACCTCGTTTGGGATGCCATCGACGAGATTGAGCCGCAGATTCTCGGTAACGGAACTAACGCAGGGGAGGAGTAAGCGATGAAAAAGGTAACTATCTCAGTCAAGACGATCCACTCGGCCTATATGGTGCTGAGTGCTGCCAAGTTCTCGTCGCTCGCCGACGCTGACAAGAAGAAGCTGTTGCTGATTGCCAGAGCCATGAAGCCCGTGTCGACAGACTACTCTGACTTTGCCGAGGACGCCCGCAAGGCGCTGAAGCCCACAGACGACTACGACAAACAAATCGTGAAGTGGGAGGAGACCCGCACAGGGCTCAACGCTGGCGAGAGCGAGAATCTTCCGATGACTCAGAAGGAGTTCCGCGAATTTCTCTACAACGTCATCACGCCTTACAACAACCTCGTGAAAGAGACGCTGGAGGCGGAGGAGAAAAAAGAGAAAGAGCTGGAGTTCGAGCCTATCAGCGCCGAGGCTTTCGACAAGCTGGCCTCGGCCAACGACTGGCAGGTGGGCATCGCCGTCGAGATGGAAGACATCATCGCCGAGTAATCCTCACCGCCCGACAACTATCAAGCGGCTAAGACTCACCATCTTAGCCGCTTTTCTGTGTGTGGTAAACCCCAGACGCTGTTTTCGCCGATTGGTAGAAAACAGAAAATTATCACGATATGAAATGGTTAGAATTAAACGACATTAAAGACCAGCTCCGCATGGAGCGCGACTATAACGAAGAGAACGACATTCTCACACGTTATGGCAACAGTGCCGAGGCTGTGATCCTGAACCTCACGGGGCGAACCTATGAGGAGCTGAAGGCCATGAACCCGACGGGCGAAGACGAGATACCTCAAGACGTGTGGGAGGCCACCGTGATGCTGGTGGTGTTGAGTTATGAGCATCGCAGCACAGTCAGCATGCAGAACTTATACAATAACCCGGCTTTCGACATCAAGATAAAGCCATACATCAGGTTGGCAGGAAAGGAGGGCGGCGTATGAGTACGGGATTCTCACCAGGTATGCGTAATCACCGCGTGAAGGTGTATAACAAGGCGCTGCCAACCGAGCGCGTGTTCGGTGAGAAGACGGGCTACATGTATGCAGGCTCGATACAGGCGAGTTATGAGTTCACCAAAGGCACCAAGGCGGTGCGCGAGGGCGCGCTGGATGCTTACGACACAGTGCTCTTCCGCATGAACTTCAGCGCCAACGTGGCGAAGCAGATAACCCGCGAAAGCCTGATCGGGATGAACGGAAAAATCTATCAGATTCAATCTCTCAACGACGACTACCAAGCCAACAAGATAGTGATTCGGGCCACAGAGATGACCACCCAGGTGAACATCATCGACCCGTCATCAAGCGATATTTAAGGAACTAAAACAAAAACAGAAGACATGAAAAAACAAGTTGCAATCGTACATTACAATACACCGGAACTGACAGAAGCGTGTATCAACAGTGTCCGCAAACACGGCGGACGGGATTACGAGATTACCATTTTCGATAATTCAGACAAGCGCCCGTTTATGGCGAAGATGCCTGGTGTGACCGTCATCGACAACACCAAGGGACAGGTGGTGAACTTCGACGAGATGCTGAAGAAGTACCCCAAGTGTATGGCCACCTGCAACCAGTGGGGCAGCGATAAGCACATGTGGTCGGTTCAGAAGCTGTGGGAGCTGCTGCCCGACGGATTCGTGCTGATGGATAGCGACATTCTGCTGAAGGCGAACATCGACTTCATGTGGCAGGCCGACCAGTGCGCCGTGGGCCATGTTCAGAGCCCGCAGCCCGGCAACAGGGCAGGACTGACGCGACTGGTACCGATGCTCTGTTACATCAACGTGCCGCTGTGTAAGAAGCACGGACTGACATACTTCGACCCTGTGAGAAACTGGATGCTGCATAGTAAGGATATGACCGACCGCCTGAACTGGTACGACACGGGATGCTCGTTCTACGAGGACTTGCACCGCCATAAGAACGGCGCTCGCGGCCGTCGCATCGACATCCGCCCGCTGATGGAGCACTTCAAGAAAGGCTCATGGGAGCGCACAGGCCTCGAGATGCAGAAGGCATGGCTCGCTCAGCATCGCAAGTTGTGGGAGCCTACACCCCAGATGCGCGGCGAGAAGCGCGTGGCCATCTGTGCCATCGGTCGCAACGAGAACCGCTACGCCGTGGAGTGGGTAGAGCATTACAAGCAGATAGGCGCCGCTAAGATGTTCATCTATGACAACTATTTCTGCGACGAGACGCCGCTGGCAGAGACGCTGAAGGATTACGTGGCCGCAGGCTTCGTTGAAATCATCGACATCCACGACCGCCCCAACCTCCAGTGCCGCGCCTATGAGCACTGTTATAAGCACCACGGCGACGAATATGCCTGGATAGGATTCCTCGACTTCGACGAGTATCTGCGCTGGGACGCTAAGAAGAACATCGAGCAGATGTTCGACCGCTATCAGGACGGCGACTGCCTGCTGGTGAACTGGCGTCTGTTCACAGACAACGGTCTGACGCACTACGACCCGCGCCCGCTGAAGGAACGATTCACCGAGGTGATGCCGCTCGATACACATGTGAAATACGACTTCCCCGAGAATGACCATGTGAAGTGCTTCGTGCGCGGCGGTCTGGGCGAGGTGAAGTTCATAGGTCCGCACTGCCCCGAGCTGGCCAACTGCATCAACACCCACGGCGAGCGCACCAAGAAGAGTGCCTTTGTGCGGCCATACCTCCACGACGTGATGCGACTCGATCACTACTGGACGAAGACCGCCGACGAGTGGATGAATACCAAGCTGGCGCGAGGCTTCGCCAGCGGCCACACCTACATCGAGAACTTCATGAAGCAGCAGGAGGGCTACTTCTTCGCCGTGAACGAGCGCACCCCCATCAAGGAGGCGATACTGAGAGGCGAGAAAGTGCCCGCGCCCGAAGCGCCGGCATCGGAAGCCGCCGCCAAGAGCGCCGAAGCAGCCGAAGCGCCCGCTGATACAGCAACCGTACCCCCCCCATCATCCGACGAGCCGCAAGCAGCGCCGGTGGTGGCCCCTGAAAAGAAAGTAAAAGCTACGAGCAAGCGCGACAGGGCGAACCAGGCCACCAAGCCCAGTAAACCCAAAACGCAAAAATCTACGAATAGTAAAAAGCAGAAATAGTTATGGAATTATTCGGAAGCAACATAGGCAATTTCTTCGGACTGCGAAAGCGCGAGGGTCCGATTGGTCATGGTACCATCGGAGTGCCGGCATCGACGACAGACACGACGGACTATGCGAAGAAACAGATGGAGGGCCACGGCGGATCGTTCGAGGAGAACATCGTGCCGGTGCAGTCGCCACGCACAGCTCTGGCTATCTCGGCGGTATATCGTGCCATCGAACTGAGGGCGAAGACCATCGGGCAGATGCAGTTGCAATACCAGCGGCTTGACCGCGAGGGCGGCAACTTCGTGGTAGACGTATCGACATCTGGTCGCTATCTGAGCGAAGGGACGAAAATCAACTACTTGTTGCAGGTGGAACCGAACCCGATAACGACGGCAGCGGCGCTATGGGAGCAGGTGACGATTGACCGCCTCCAGCGAGGTAATGGTTTTGTTTACATCGAGCGCGACACGGACACCGGCGAGCCGATTGCGCTGTGGCGTGCCACTTGTGGCGGTTATAACATGGCTCTTGGAACATACAATCTTGTATGGTTCTCCGACCGTGGAGAGCGCAGCCTTGCGAACATTCCAGCCCGCGACGTATTGCACTTCCCCAACACGTTCAAGGAGGAGAACGGCTTCTGGGGCATACCCACGCTTCGCTATGCCTTCGACACGTTGACGCTCATCAAGACGCAGAAGGCGCAGGCATTGGAGAACGCCGCCAAGGGCGGTCGTATGAAGCTGTTAATCAGCGAAGGTGCCGATGCGACGGTTGCGCCTATTGCCAGCGGTCGTTTCAATCCTGAACAGGCGCAGGCTTACGCCAAGCAGATCAACCGCGAGATATACCAGCAGGACGTAGTGGCTCTTCAGAACCTATCGCATATTCAGAACATCTCAATGAACGCGCAGGACATGCAGCTGATGGAGCAGTTGAACATGGGACTCGACGACGTGGCCCGCTTCTATGCGACCCCGCGACCATTGCTGATGCTCGACACCAACAGCCACTACAACGACTACACGAACGCCACGATGGAGTACCTGCAACGCACTATCGCCCCCGACGCTGTGGAGATTGAGAACGAGTGCAACCGCAAGCTGCTGTCGGTGTACGACTTCGGGCGGCGACGCTTCCATCTGTGCGAACAGCCACTGTTGCGCATGGATAAGAAGGCGCAGGCCGAGGTTGACGAGAAGCGTCTGCGCACGGGTACGGCGACGGTCAACGAGCTGCGCAAGCAGTACGACATGCCAGCCGTGAAGGACGGTGACATCGTGTACGTCATCACCAACCTGGCAGAGCTGGGCAGTCCTAAACTGCGCGACATCGCAGGCGGCGGGCGACCCACCACCGAGGAGCCGCAGAACAGCCCCGCCAAGGATGACAAAAAAGACTCATAGTAAAAAGGGTGTGACCCTTTATAGTATATCGCTTGACACCCTTTATAGTATATCGGTTTTTAAACATATTTTGAGATGAAAAAAATGTCACGCAACGAAATCGAAGATGAGCTGGAGCGCGAGATTCGCGGCAACCAGGAGAGCCAACGCCGCCGCGTCCGCCGTGCGGTAAACCCTGAACGCAATTATTAACGATAAATAGATAATCATTTGTAAACGAGAATAGAAAATGAAACAGGTAAGATTTATCCCCATTGCCACCTGCGGGCTGAAAGTCCGTGAAGGTGAGGGCCAGGAAGAGAGCCGTACCGTGGTGGGCACGCCCATCGTGTTTGGTGTGCGCTCTGTGAACCTGACCCCGTGGAGCAGTTACCGCGAAGTGTACGAGGTCATGGAGCCTGGCTGCATCAGCGACCAACTGCTGCGTGAGTCGGACGTGATCCTGAACCTGAACCACAACAGCAGCGTGCTCAACGTGCTTGGTCGCTGCAAGAACGGTGAGGGGACACTGAAACTTACGAAGAACCTGCGCGACATCGGTTGTGAGTGCGACCTGCCCAAGACCAATGCCGGCAACGACTCTCTGGAACTCATCAAGCGTGGCGACATCACGGGTATGTCGTTCGCATTCGATGACGATTGGGAAGACTCCGAGAACGGCGTATCGTATGAGCGCATCGAGGAGCGCAACGACAAGGGCAAGGAGGTTTGGCTCCGTCACGTCAAGAAGGTCACAGCCCTCTACGATGTGAGCATCGTCACCCATCCAGCCTACGAGCAGACATCAGTCGCTACCCGCGAGCAGTCTGACGCTATCGACAAGGCCATTGAAGCCCAGTTGCAGCGCGAGCATAACGACAGCGAGGGCGCACCTGTTGAGACTGCCGAGGAGCGCGAGGCCCGCGAAAAGACAGAGCGCGAGGCTAACGGCGGCGAGACCAATGCCGAGAAAGCAGCGCGTGAGGCTCGTGAAGCCCAGGAGCGCGAAGCCAACGGCGGCGAGACCAATGCCGAAAAGGAAGCCCGTGAGCTGGCAGAGCGTGAGCAGAAAGAGCGCGAGGCCGTGGCCGTGATGCGTATGCGTCGCAAACGTCTGGCTCTACAAAATAGAGAAATCGAAAATCTTAATTATTAACCCTTAAAACAGTTTTAAGATGAAAAAAGAACTTTTGAAGTTGCAGGCTCGCAACCGCGAGATCAACGACCGCCTGACCACTATGTACGTGAAGGCTGAGAACGAAAAGCGTGAGTTTAACGAAGACGAGCAGCGCGAAGAGCGCGAACTGAAGCGTGAACTCGAGTCCAATCACCGCGAAATCATGCTGAGTGGCGACGCTGCCGCTATCGGAGCACTCCGTGAGCAGCAGGACAAGTCAGCCCAGCTGCGTGAGTTCTTCAAGGCAGTGAAGGAGAAGCGCGAGAACGCCACAACCATCCTGAACAACCCCGTAACCACTGGCGGCGACCAGAACGTGGACGGCAACCTGACTGCTGGTAACATGATCCCCCTGAACATCAAGGAGCTCATCGACACCAAGGTTGAGGGACTGGAACTGCCTGCCGACCTGACCATGCTCACCGGCGTAGTAGGCGACGAGGTATGGCCATACAGCATCGACGATGCCGAGGTTCGCGTTGCAGGTGAGGTTGACACCATCGCCGAGCAGGGACTGAACTTCGCCAACGTGAAGGCTCTCTCCGAGCGTGTGGCTTGCGCCATCGCCATCTCTAACAAGGCCATCGACAACGCCTACTTCGACCTGTACAGCTTCGTGCTCTACAAGATCCAGAAGGCCGTTGCCATCCTGAAGGCAAAGCGTGTGTATTCACATGCCAAGTTCGGCGACAACCTCGTATCACCTTTCTCTAAGGTTGATGTTGAGGAAGTTGTTCTCGACGAGAACATCGGCCAGACCCTTGCTGAGAAGGCTGCTGAAATCTACGACCTCGGTTTCGAGGGCATCCCATACTTCACGATGGATAAGGTCATGGAGACCAAGTTGCAGTTCACCAAGCTGCTCTCTGGTCTGACCTCCGACCGTACCGTCGTACAGGATGGTAAGTGCGTAGGTTACCCGATGACCATCAGCGGACACATCAACGGCCATCTCGACGGCAACAACCTCTACGAGAAGGAGAAGGGTGTTCACTACATCGGTATCGGTCACTACCGCTACCTTGCCTTCGAGCAGCACGGTGAGGTTCGTCTGACGGTTGACTCTCAGAGTGCCGCTGTCAGCGCCCGCAACTCTACCGTTGTGACCCTGAACATGGAGCTCTCTCTCACTGAGCTGTCTCAGCTCGTCAACGGCAACAAGAGCGGCAAGCCTCAGGCATTCAAGCTGTTGAAGGTCGTTGAGTCTGTCAGCAACTCCGACATCTAAACTCTCTCTCGATTCTCAATCTTCTGGGATAGTTCCTCCGTGGGCGGTCGGCGATGCGATAGCAACAGCCTTGCATCGCCCACGGTTCCCCAGAGGGGAGGGAATGATAAAAATGAAAATGTAAAACAGGTCAAACTGATAGATAATGTTGCAACTCGACTTGATACTATTCAACGCCATTACGTCAGACTCTGAACTGATGGAGATTATCGGCGGCCGTGTAAAGTCTACATGTTTCGAGGTTAGCCCCGACGAAAAGGACAATACGCAACTGCCATATATCGTTATCCGAGACCTCGGAAAACAGCCTTCTCAGCAGACGAAAGACGACGGATGGATGCCGAGTCAGTGGCAAGTTGATGCCGGAATAGAAATCGGGGCCGAGAGCCCTAATGAGGTGGATGTCATTGCGATGAAGGTAATGAAAGCCGTCGACAATCACATACGGGCACTTGCTGGCCAGGGCTCAGATATTCCGTATCTTCAGAATGGATTTCCGCAGACAAAAGGTATTGAGTGGGATTGGACGAAACCCTGCTATTGGGACGTCGTTAGCTATCAGTGTGACATAGATTATCACGACAATGAAGCCGAAAGCAACTCAGACATCTGAACGCGGCGAGAGCAAGATTCCTGCCTTCGTCGACGAACTGCTGAAGAACGGCACAGCCGTAATCGAAGCACCTACACGTGAGGCGCTCGCCGAAAAGGTGAACGACATACCAGCCGACTGCCGTTATAGCGTCGGCACCGTTGGTCGTAAAAGTGACGGAAGCGCCTACACTCTTAGAGTCGACATTGTAAAATAATCAAAATATTACGAATATGGCAACACTTAGAGGAAAAAACGTAAGAATCTGTATTTATGACGCAACCGCCACTAAATACAAGGTAATTGGTATGAGTACAGGATGTACGATTACACTTACTAACAATACGGAGAGCCAGAAGCATAAGGATATTGTTGGTTTGGCATCCATGCCGGTGACTACCAGCAAGTCGTGGAGTGTTTCTGTCGATTCTCTCGACACGGCTGATACAGCCGCCATGCTCACCGCCATCAAGGCCATGCAGCCTATGACGCTGATGTGGGATGAGACTTCGACCGTCAACAACCAGACCCGCGAGAAGGCAACTTGGGCGCGTAAGGGCCAGGCATATCTGACGGATGTAAACTTTACCTTTGACGACAGAACAGTGACCTCGAAACAGCTTCAGTTTAGCGGTACCGGTGCTTTGTCGCCTGTTGGCAGCAGCGAGGCTACTGAGGTAATCCCTATCGGAAGTTTCACGAAGGGCGAAAAGGTTCGTCTGTTCTTGTCGAGCGACGGAACCACAGCACCTTCAGATGTAGTAGCAGCCGCCCAGAATTTGTCTCTGCATGTGTCGCTTGCGCTTGAGAACTCGACGACGAAAGACACGTCTGGAGAATGGATCAGTCAGGAGCCTACAGAGCTGAACTACGATATTTCATCAACGGCTCTGGTTCGCAGTGGCGAAACCATCACGTCGCAGGTTGGCGGTAAGTCTTTTGCAGACTTAGAAACTCTTTATGAGGCAGGCACTCCATTCTTGTGGAAGATTGCCAACGTCGGCGGCGACAACAACCGAACTGCGTCTTCTACGATCGTGAGCGGAAGCATACTGATTACTCAGTTAGAGCAGAGCTCACCAGTAGACCAGCCAAGTAAGTACACCATGCAAGCCGTCGGCTACGGCGACTACACCGTGGCGGCGTAATACAACCATCAAGGCCGCCCAGCAGCAATCTACCACGCGCCAACGATTGGCACGGCTGCGCGGGCGGTCTTTTTTTAAACTTAAATCCCAGAAGAAAATGAACAAGAAGAAAATCACCATCTGCAAGAAGCAGGTAATGGTGGCCTATTGCATAGCCACCGAAATCGCCTTCCACAACTTCACAGGTCTGAGCATCGACGCGATGGATTACAGCAACCCAGAGCATGTCGTCTATCTCATTCTGTCGGCCATCAGCGCCTACTATCAGAAGGAGGACAAGGAAGCCCCCATCAAAGACGAGAATCTGATGTACGACGCCGCACCCGAAGAGGTGGTAAATGCCATCAAGGAGATTGTGGCTCTGAGGGCCGAGTTCTATAAGAAGATGATAGGCGACAAATCTGAGGACACGGCCGACGACGGGAAAGAAAAAAACGCATGACCGCCTACGACCTATATCAGCTGTTCGTAGGCGAAATAGGCATACCGAGACATGAATTTTTATACGAGCTGCAATACTGGGAACTCGTCAAGATCGCAAAGGGCTATCAGGCACGGAGCCGTAACATGTGGAGCGCCATCCGCTGGCAGACGTTCACGCTAATGAATGTGCAAGTGGGCGGCAAGGAAATGAGGTCGAAAAGAATCTTCACACCGAAAGACCTTCTCCCGTTCCCCTGGGACAACAAGGAGGCAGCATCGCCACTTAGCGAAGCAGACAGACAGGAATTGCAGGATTTAATTGATAACGAAAGAAAGAAAAAACTATGAATATATTTATCATCATCGCAATCACCATCCTTGTGACTTATACAGTCGTATTATGTATCGCCAATCGTGGCATACCAAACTCGCTCAGCCAGTCGGTGTTTTTTCTGCCACAGGCTGGGGCGTGGCTGTGGACGGCCGTGATAGGCCTCGTAGCCGCTGCCGCAATGCCCACGCTGATAGAAAAGGCGCCAGAGGATTATGAGTTCCTCGGCTTCCTGAGTTGCGCGGGGCTCGCCTTCGTGGCCATCTGCCCCCTGCTGCATAAGAAAGACGGCTCGGGCGTCGACACCAGCGACTTTACCTACAAGCTACATACTGGCGGCGCCATTCTCTGCGCCGTATGCTCGCAGATACTCATTGCATGCTGCCACTGGCAGATACTGCTGATATGGGCCGCCTACATCGTCGCCTTCGTGCTGATGACGCGTGGCAGGCGCTGGCCGCAGGCTACGTTCTGGGCTGAGATGGTATGCTTCACGACGACATTTATATACTGTCTATCATAATTAATATTTTTTGGTTTATTTTTTTAGTGAATTTCAGTTTGTGGGGTGGCAGCGGCCACCCTTTTTTTGTGTTACCATGTTACAGGAGGGTCTTCTACCCATTCGTCGTCAGAACCTACGTCGATCGTGCGCCCAGCGCCCACGATACCGCCCGAGACCGCCGTGATATGATTCCGCTGCATTGGTACGCCGTTGATGGTCACAGCGCCCAGCACAGAGGCGTCTGTGGCGGTTAGCGACACCATGACGTCGGTCTGCCAGGCATCGGCGCCGCTGATGGTGTAGAACGAGGCATTGAGGTCTTTCGTGCCGACATAGCTGGCGGGGATATTGACGGATATTGGCGAGCCGCTGCTGGCCACCGCCTCGCCAGTCTCATAGTTCAGACCGTAGTACCACGCCGATGGCTGGAGCGTCAGCCGTGCCGCGTCGGCAGGCACAACGTCAGTCGCCGACACCTTCAGCCGACCAACGACACGCGAGAGCATCACCTGCTTGGTGAGCGGCTGCGACGGCTTCACGTCCATCTCTATCGCCGCGTGGAATGTGTCGCGCACTGTTCCCCAGGTGATGGTCTTGGTGGCGGTGTCGATGGCAGGATTAGCGCCGCGGCTGGCCACGAAGAAGAAAGAATGACGGCCGTAATCGAGCGACAGCGATAGCCGCCCGAAATTGGCTTCGCCGCTCGTCTGATGGATGGTCTGCTTCAGCTCGCCGCCCATGTAGTCGAACAGCCAGAGGTCAGTCATTGACATATCTGCGAGCGAGGCTCGAGTGAATGCGTTATGCACGTCGCCATCGCCGAAGTCGAAAGTGATGGTCACCTTCAGCGGGATGGAGTCTTGTTGCTGCCCGATCGCCTCGGCTTCATCTTTTGAGCAGCCGGCAAAGAGAAATGATACAATAGTTAGCAGGAAGATTGATAGTGGCGCCAGCATCTTAGTGGCTGACATGGTTAAGGAATGATTCATAGCTTATCGTTTATTTAGTTTTTTGTCAATCTTTGCAAAGTCGTCGTGTACCGACTGCGCAATCACTTTGGCATAGTGCTGCGTCTGCGTGATGTTCTTATGCCCCAGCATACGGCTCACGTTCTCGATTCTCGAGCCGTTGCGCAGCATGTACGTGGCAAATGTGTGACGGGCAAGGTGAGAGTGTAGCGGCGTCCTGATGCCCGCCATCATGCCAATCACCTTCAAGATGCGGTTGTAGACATGATTCTCTATCCTCGGTACCTTCCAATTATACTTCTCCAGCACTTCCACGGCAGGCGACAAGAGCACAGACACGTAAGGCACGCCCGTCTTCACGCGCTCGGCGGTGTTCACCCAGCGGCCATCCATCAGCTTATACTGGTCAATGTCGAAGTTCTGCGCGTCCGTATAGGCGAGACCCGTCCACATCTGGAACACGAACAGATCACGGCATCGGTCCTGAAGCGACCCGATGGGCAGTTCCAGCCGCTCCACGGCGGCCATGTCATCCTCAGTGAGATATTCCACGTTCTCGCGCTCGCCCCGCTTGAACTGCCCGCGCAGGCGGTCGTAAGGGTTGCGCTCTATCTTGTCGAACATCTCAGCCCTACGCAGCAGCGCCTTCAGGCACTTGTGATAGTTATAGATGGCCGCGTCGCTCAGGCCGTCGCCCAGTCGCCCGCCCACTTGCGTGTTCGTCAGCGAGTGCAGCCACGCGTCGAACTCCACAATGCCCTCCAGCGTCACGTCCTTCCACTTACTAAGTCGCCCATACGCCTCCAGCTTGTTCTGAAGCGACACATAATGCCGCCTGGTACCAGCCTTGATGTCGAGTTTCGGCAGCTGGTCGTCTATCCAGTTCAACAGTGTTGGCTCGTCGCTGTTCTCCTCCACCAGCCGCCACACGGCGTCGCGTATCTCCTTCGTGTCGATGGCAGTCCCGCGCTCAATGCAGTCGTTCACGCACGCGAGAACCTTACTATATATAATCACAAGTCGGTCGTTCAACTCTCTGGCGCCTGGGCAATTCACAATCTGCCCCGCCAGCAGCTCATTCTTATGTACCTTAATACCGGTACCAATGTAGTAGGATTTTCTATCGATGGTGATTCTCACCTCCAGCTGACCTTTGCCTCCTTTGGGCGTGCGCCCTCGGTGATCCCATACTATTGCATTCGTTATCTTCATTTGCTTTCAGATTTCGATTCTGTTTCCCAACCCATTCTAATTGCTGGAAAACATGTGGTAAAACATTCCGTCCAATAATGTCGCATATTGTCGCATTTTGTATTTTTTGGCTTATGTTGTTAAGTCTATCGAAACCCTTCCATTTTACGGAGAACCCCGTAAAATCGGCACTTCCGCCGTGTTTCCCCAAGTGATCCGTTTGGGGTCATGTGTGTTTTGTGCGGATGCGTGTATTTACGCATGTTTCGCAGACTTAATGATATATTGTAGGTAAACATTGGTTTATTTTACGTCTGGGCGTGGAGGGCTAAGAGGGTCGTTTGCTTTCAGTTTATTGAGATGTTCGACACTCTGATGATTAGAAAAGTATCTAAGTGTGGCAGCTAATTGTTCACTTGTTCGTTCTACCTGATTAAGAGTCTCAGCAAGTTTTTCCTTTAAGTCGCGATTATCGGCTATCGACACGGATAGCTTTTGCTCCAATGACTCGCAACGTGTGGCTAATGTAACTGTCTTATCGAATAGATTCTGAATGAAATCAGGCTCTGCTGACTTATGATGTGGCTCTTCACTTTTCTTACGCAATAGAGACCCATTCCCAGTTAGAAGATATTCTATGTTAAATTCAGGATAGACAAAGCAAATTCGTTTAAAAAGATTATCGGTTAGATAATCTTCATTCCCACTAAATGCGGAATACATAGCAGGCAGGGTCTGGTCTATTGATTCAGCCAAGTCTTTCTTCGTATGGATGATGCCTTTTTTTCTCAGGCATTCATATAATTCATTTAGTCTTTCTTTCCTCGAATTACTCATATTACATTTTTATCTTATAATAGTTTAAAATATTATATAAATATCTTAATACATCTTAAAATATTATATAAATATTTGATTATATTATATTTTCTTCTTATATTTGCACCGAGGTTAATTAACAAACCTCACCGAGTTCTAAAGAGTCCGAGGGGCGAACAAAGACCAGATAATAGCCTAAAACACCCCGACTTACTACATACCAGGTTGCAAAGTTACGGATTCCTGCTCGAATAACAAACCAAACGTATAAATATTTAATTAACATTAAGAAATGGAAAGACAGGACCACTTAACAGAAAAAGAGCTGTTAGAGATGAGGGTAAGATCCACTCGGATATTCTCATTCTTCGAAACTGGCAAACTGAAATCCAGTGCAGCGATGGCTTCAAGGATGAAAGCCGAGGGTAAAGGAGAATGGTCTATCAACAAAGACTACAATAGTATATCTATAAGTGTTACACGCAAGAAATAAAACAATGGATAAGAAACTTAGTGCAGAGATAATCGTAGCCGTTAAGCAGGCGATGTTGACGTTCGGACAAAAATGGGTGACCGCTGAACAGTTGTGCGAACATGTGGGAACACTTACACCTCGATTCTTGAAAGACCACGGCCAGATGTTCAACCGCACCCGCGTGGAATGGACCGACGAAAAAGGACAACATCATGCACAAGGTTGGCTCTATCCGCTGCATGAAATCCAGCAATGGATTGAAAACGGTAAAATTAAGGAATTGAAATTATAACAATATCATTACGATTTTTAGGTTTCCATCATTCTGTGGCGACAGAATTTGTCTACTTTACTTTAGAATTACAATCTTTAAAGAACTCCCCAGCCCGCCGTGAGGTTCGCTGGTTTTCACAAGAAAAATTTTCAGAAAGAAATTGCTTTCTTCTACATATCTATTACTCAGCCCGCTGTGAAGTTCGCTGACTTTCTATACCACACACATACATGGGAGGTTGGCTGAGAGGCGAGGCAGCAGCAAAGCAAGGCAGAGCGTTATGCCGTAAGTCCGATACTGTTCGACAGCGTGACGCGGGTTCGATTCCCGCACCTTCCACAACCGGCAGGGGTTAGTACCTGCAACCTTTACGAACCCGAGTCACCATTAGGGGTAAACGAGTTAGGGTGGTGTCCAAACAATGCGTAAGGGGAAGTGTTATTTGACAGACTTACATACATAGTTGCGGGGAAGGTCGTTCACTAAGTAACGGCAGACGTGAAATAAACGAGCGATCAAGGCCGCCGCAACGGCTAAATAAAGGGCTACGTGAAGAACAGTAGCGTGGCCCTTATTTATACTGTCGTGTAGCTTAATCGGTAGAGCAGCTGGCGCCATCTATATGTGTAACCATTAACATAGGCCATCTTGTAACTCGTATAATCCTTTAGAGTAGAGAATCGGGTGGACGTCAGAAGATTGCTGGTTCGAGCCCAGCCGCGGCAACAATGAAATTTAACTTAAAACAAAACAATCATGAAGAAAAAAGAATTAAGAGAGTTCGCGGAGGTGACAGGCTTCCGCGCTCCAGCAAAGGAGATTAAGCTCGGCGCCATTATGGTGGCAGGGTTCATGGGAATGTGTCTGATAGGCGAGTGGATAGCTCACCAGGTAAGTGGAATCTAATCATTATTATAGAATTATGGAATTTACAGGTAGAATTATGAAAGTCCTTCCGAAGCAGGAGGGAGTAAGCCAGCGCACAGGTAATGAATGGGTGCAACAGTCATTCGTCTTTGAATACTTCGAGGACCCGAATCAGCGTTACAGCGACAAGGTAGTGCTTCAGACCTTCGACACCAACGTGATGGCGCAGCTCGAAGAGGGCGTGCAAGTACGCATCGGCTTCGGCATGAACATCCGCGAGTACACGAAGGACGGCAAGACGTCGGTATTCAACGAGCCGAGGATGTACAAGTTCGAGCGTATCACAGCCGCCGACGCGGCACCACAGCCAGCGCCACAGACTGAGCAGCCCGCAGCTGCCCCGTTCCCGCCAGCGCAGCCGCCACAGAGCGCCGAGAAGAAAGACGACCTACCATTCTGATGCTTATGGATGAGATCGTCAGCAATGACAACGGCGTACACATCAAGCGATGCTGCGCAAGTTGCACAAATAAGCGACCCTTCGACTACGAGGGGCCGCTTCGTAAATGTAGATTGAGTGGAGAAATAGTAAATAACAGCGACGTCTGCGATGATTGGTCAATCAGCGCCGAGGTCGCCAAGATAACAAAGAAGCCATACAGATGATTCCATTCCCAGGCAAGTTGAACCGCGCCACACGCAGCCGCCCTTACACACTCACCGCCGAGCAGGAAGCATGGCTCAGAGCCACATTCCCCACGACAGAGAACACAGTGATAGCCAAGGCAATGGGAATCAGTTACCCTACACTTTATTATATGGTCAAACGTCTCAATCTCGAGAAAAGCAAAGAAGGTCTGCGAGCCATCCACATCCGTCAGGGTCAGCATCACAGCAAGATGAACCGACACGAGCGCCTGCGCATCATGAGCGGCGAAAAGTCGGCGAGGTGCAAGAACGTGAGGGCCATGCCTTACACCCGCCAGCAGGTGAGTATCAGACATAAGGCGCTGCAACGCGGCTACATACTGCCGACCGCCACCGACGACCACTCTTCAGACCGTTACACCATCTTCTATGATGATGAGACCAAACGATCCTCTACATTCGAGGCGAACTCAAAAACGAAAGGATTCACATTCCAGAACGAGAAAGAATGAAAGAATTAGAAAATAACGCACTACCACCACTGCCCGAGGTTCCCGACTTCCTGCAAGGCGATCAATGGTTTAATACGGAGATAGCAGCCGACATGCTTGACTTCGACGAGCCATATAGTCCGCCGCGTTACACGATGGAACGCAACGGCGTACCTTTCGCCGACATCGGTGAGATACACATCATATCTGGAAAGCCAGGCAACGGCAAGACAGGCCTGATGTCGCAACTCGAGGCCGTAACGCTGAGCGGACGTTTCGGCAACACTATCGGGCGCATGGTGCCGCACAAGGTGATGGATGAATCTACTGGAAAGGTTCGAGAGCAAATCATTCCAAATCGCCTGCTCCACATCGACACAGAGCAAGGAAAAGACGACACGGTAGCCTTCAAGAACCGCGTGATCTCAATGGCTGGCATGTCTAACGAAGAAGCAAAGAAACATTTCTTTATTCTCCGTCTACGCGACACCGAGGATGCCATCGAGCGATGGCGCAAGATTCTGAGGGCTGTGTGGGAGATTAAGCCGACAGACATATTTCTCGACGGTATGCTCGACATCGTGAAGGACTACAACGACCAGATAGAATGTCAGCCGATTGTCCGCAAGTGTATGAAGCTGGCCACCTACTATGACGCCAGTCTGTGGGCTGTGTTGCACGAAAACCCGATGGTCGACAAACTTGTCGGTGTGCTGGGTAGTATCACACAGCGCAAGGTGTCTGAGATATTCACAGTACAGAAAATAAAGCAATGCGACCAGAAGCCAAACGAACAACGTTCTGATTTGCCAGACATCTACTTCAGAGTAAAGCAGGTGAAGGCCCGCGGCCACGATGTAGAAGATTGGCTATTCGAATACGTTACAAGCGCAGGCGGATGGGGCCAGCCTATCGAAATCAACGACAACGGCACAAGGGCGGTCGAAACCAAGGAAACGCAATTCATCAGGGAGGCAAGAGAAAGATTCGGCAAACTGAATTGGACTTCCGCAGGGCTTAGCCGCACAGACATTGATAGCAGACTGATAAGCCAAGGCGTAACAAGTAACCGCCGCCGTACCGACTTGATAAATATAGCCATCGAAAACGGCATACTTTACAAGACTGGAACTGCTCAACGTCCGAAGTACCACTACAAGGAGATGAACATCAACGCCCCCAACGATCAGGCTGAAGACTTACCGTTTGACAGGCCTGACGATTCGGAGCCAGCATTTTAATTTTAAGATTTAAAAATCAAATGGAGAAAGACGCTTCAAAACTTTTTGAAAACTTCCCGTGGCCAAGTAAGGGCGCACGACGATGTGAGATTGAAGCATGGCTCAGAGCAACGACGAAATACTCGAGTAATAGAGCTATGCAGACAATCATCAACACGGCACTCCAGCAAGGGGTAATCAAAAAGAATCTGAATACTCGCAAGTACCATCCAGGGAAACAATAGAATGACCGCTTTTCAACTATCGAAAACGATTCTTTTTATTAGCGTTCCCATCCGCATAGCCCTGATTCCCCGATTACCGTATTTATTAATAAATAAATAAATACGGATAATCGGGAGGGGAATCCGTGCAAGCGGGCGACGCGCGCGCACACGCGTATATAGCTTTCATTGGGATTTATTTTTTAATCGACCGCGAAATGGCAAAAATTCCACAAGACATCATCGACCGCATCATCGACACGGCTGATATAGTAGAGGTCATCAGTGAAGACTTAGGCAGTTTCGGCCTCGGCAACCCGGGCGGCCTGCGCAAGAAGGGCACGAACTATACGGCTATCTGCCCCTTCCACGACGACCACAACGCCGGAAACTTCATGGTGCGCCCCAAGGGCGTCAGCAAGAGCCCCAATACCTACAAGTGCTTCGTATGTGAGAAGAAGGGCGGGGTGGTTCAGTGGCTGATAGACTATCGCCACATGTCATACATCGACGCCATCCGCTACCTTGGTAAGAAGTACGGCATCGAGACTGATAACATACCAGTGGACTACGTGCCGCCGCCACCGCGCCAGCTGCCACCGCCACTGCCCACGCTCATCATCCCCCGCAACATCATGGAGGCGAGGGAGAACACGGGCGGCGACGTGCTGTGCAACTATATCCGCCAGCTGCCGTGGGACGCTTGTCAGCGTAAGCGGGTGGAGCAGGTGCTAAGAGACTACCATGTAGGCCATGCCGCCGTGAGGCAGGAGACCCGCGACCATCGCAAGGTGGAGCACCACTTCACGGTATTCTGGCAGGTGGACGCCAACGGCCAGGTGCGAACGGGTCACTATATGAAGTACAAGACCGACGGTCACCGCATCAAGGAGAAGTACCTCTACCCGACAGACTGGTTTCACGCGCTGCTCGAGCGCAACGGCATCACGTCTATCTACGACCCCGAGAAGCAGGAGCAGCGCCAGTGCCTGTTCGGCGAACATCTGATGAAGGCCTACCCCGCCGCGCCTGTCTGCCTCGTGGAGAGTGAGAAGACCGCCGTGCTGATGGCCATCGCCTACGGCAACCACCCCATGCAAGTATGGATGGCCTGCTGCGGCGCGAGCAACCTCACACGTGACCGCCTCGCCCCGCTCATAGCCGAGCGCCGCCGCATCATCTTCTATCCCGATCGTGACGGCATCGACCTCTGGCGACAGAAGGTGGAGCAGCTACACTATGACCGCGCAGTGATAGACACCACCCCCGTGCAGAAGTGGTGGCGACCAGAAGACGGGCCGAAGGCCGACATCGCCGACGTGGTGTTGCGCCTGATAACCTCGAAACCTCTCACTAACATCGACGATGTGGCCCGCGAGATGCCACACGTCAAACCATTGATCAATAACTTAGACTTAGAAGTGACGACCGATGAGTAACAAGAAAAGAAAAGAACCTTATGAGCTCTTACAAACTAAGGTATCGCCGCAACAGGCAAAGTTGTTGGATGCCATTTGCAACGCCCTTGGCGTGAACACGTATCAGATATTCCAGATGTTCTTCTATGTGCTCTGCAAGGCATCGGCACCCATGCACGAAATGAGTCCCGAGATTCGCAAAATCATGACGATGATGGAGACCGACGCCGCATGGAACGAGACGTTTAATCTGGCTAACCCCGACGGGCTGGATGTGGCACAGGTGGTGCTGATACTTCAGCAGAAGAACCGCAAGGGCTATGGCGCCGTGATGATCGACAAGCCGTGGATGGGACTGAAACCTAAGATGGTGGACGACATCGACCGAACCAACGACGGCGACCCGCAGATGACCGAGAACGTCGACGCGATACTCGAGCGTGTGTGTGAGGTAACCATGCACGGCATCTACCGCCGCATCCGACTGTTGGGTGCGCATCTTGAATGTAACAATCTGAGCGACATCCTGCTCAATATGATTGATGCGCAGACGGTGATAGAACTCGACGAGGCAAGCCGAGCTGAGATGAAGGGAGAGGCGATGTACGACTGCCGAGGCCGCGCCATCCAGTATGGCACCCGCACCAAGAAGCACGGCCACCGCACACCCGACTCGCTTGATGGTGACGGAAGAATCCAGCGTATCAAGTTCGACGACTACGACCGCGAGGCGGCGGATAAAGAGGCAGAGCTATGAGCAGAAGCAAAGAGTATCAGCACCTGCTCAACTCTAAGGAGTGGCTCGAGGTGAAGCGCATCGTGTGGCGGCGGGCAGGCGGGCTGTGCGAGCAGTGTAAGCGTGAAGGACTTATCCGCGCAGGCAAAGACTGTCATCACAAGGTGCCAGTGGAATCGGCTAACCCCGACGACCCGCAAGCCATGCGCCGCTTAGCTTACGATATAAACAACATCGAGTTGCTTTGTGTTGAACATCATATAAAAGTTCACAAGGAGATGCGAAGCCATAAGAAGGATAAGGTGGCCGAGAACAAAGCCCGCGCCCGCGCCCGCTTCCTCGAGCGCAACAGTCCCTCGTGGCAGCCATCCAACGGCGAGCAGGCCGAGGCCCACCTGGCAACCATTGCCGCGGCGTCGAAGGAGGAGGAAGAAAAGGGTGCCGACCCTCACCATTAACCCCCCATATGGGGTTGATTACTTTCGGACCCCTTTTATTCCCAAAT
>Ga0310696_10002291_pt1 | contig 25689 bp, 36 predicted proteins | sample AusTroGonzalo_MG_4_FD_203885 | JGI IMG/M metagenome (GOLD analysis project Ga0310696, IMG submission 203885) | Bovine rumen microbial communities from tropical cattle in Woodstock, Queensland, Australia - Gonzalo_02 (v2) (version 2) | ecosystem: Host-associated > Mammals > Digestive system >...
ATTCAGCGTTGTTACTGATAACAACACTCTTTCCGGAACGAGAGACCTTGCTGGTAACACTCCGATAGAGTGTGCCTGTCCGCTTGCGCAGATATTGTCCATAGGAATGTTTGACCGCATTCTTTGCACCGGTTCCTATTGTTCTGAGCAGATTCTTTTTTATTGCCTTACGGTTTACATCCAGTCCATCAAAGAAACGCAAAGCCTCATTGATATCGGCTGATACACGAATGTATCCATCATCATTTGCCATGCTTAAAACTCCTGGATCCGATAATTCTGAATCGGGCGCAGGTACTTCATGTAACTTGTGTAGTTAATGAATGTACGGCTGTTATCGGGCATGGATTTACTGGTGATGCCGATATTCTCCCCGGCTTCCATAAGAAGCAATGTAGCAATTCTCTTGATTGTCAGGAGAATCAGAACAGGACAATCAACGCCGGGATTCTTACCTTCGGTCCAGACAATCTGCTCCGGATCAAAGCGCAGAAAATCGGCAACAATGTTCTGGGCAGACACAAGGTACTCTTCCTTCTGCTTGTTATCGGCTGTCTCTGCCGCAAAATCGCCCGTGTAGTTATTGAAGTCTGTTAAGGCGACAAGCATGTCTACCTCCTATATAAAAGCGCCACAGGCCCGTTTTTTACAGGCCTGTGGTCGGTTTGTTTCATCATTCCGGTTCGACAATAACCAGCTTGTAAGTGGTCAGAGCATAACCGTCAGCCCAAAGAATGAACCCTTGGACTTTTCGCCTTCGATTCCGGCAAGAACTAGGTCTGCAGCAACCCAGCGGACAAACACGCCTGTACCCTCAAGGCCACATGCAGCTGCTTCTGAAGCATCCTCTGCTGTAAGGGCAGCGCCATTGTACTTGAGTGTTGCAGTCGGGTAATTGATACCGGTTACGATACCAATGCCCAGCCACTTGTGGACTCCCCAACCATGCTGACCATCAAAGTCCTTCAGCTGTGAAACCTTCTTCGACAGCGTGATGGTGATGGTATGCGCATCGTTGTCAATGACAACGGCGCTGATCTGGTTGGTGTTGTACATGCGGTCGGCATGGCCTTCATCCTGTTCAACTGCATCATAGGTAAGCGCAAAAGCATCGCCGACCATAAGGCCGGCGTTCTTAAGAGCTGTGACAATCTGTGCAGTTGTAGCTGTTCCAGAAGGAAGGTTTGCTGCAGGTTCAAGAGCACCCTCAACCTTTGCTCCTTCTTCAAAAACAACTTTTCCGCCGATGACGATAGTATCGCCACCATCGGTGCGGTAATTCTTACAAGTGCGCATGAATCACCTCCTGATTAAGCGTGCATCTGCAGGAGCTTGATTGCCTCTTTCTGCACGGGCTTTGCATCGACTCTTCTTGAGCCACGGAATCCGACCTGGCCATTGGCTGCAAACAGCTCGTCAAGTCTGCGGATGTCCATGTCTGTGCGGTCTGCAATCCAGTAATATCCCAGATCTGCAAATGCCAGGACATAGGCGCCTGCGGAAATTGTCGGTGCTGCAGCGACTGACTCAACGGGGAATCCGCAAAGTCTGTCGGGCTGGCCTTCTGTGAGAGCCGGCTGCCAGATGAAGTTTCCGTTGCCATCCTTGAGCTTGCGGATGACCTTGATGGTCTGGTCGTTCAGATAGAATCTTGCGTTCCTTCTGTAGGGAGCCTTGAGGCTGTAAACCAGGTCGAGAATCTCATCTGCAGTGATCTTGTCAGCTGCTCCTGTTGTTACACCAACCTCACCACCATTGGCTGTGAAGATTCCAACGGGTTTCTTTGTTCCGTTGCCTGTGCAGAATGCTGCTTCCTCGGCCTCTGCAATAGCAGCGGCCAGCTGGTCTGCAACATAACCTGCAAGATCAAACTCGACATCTTCAAGCAGTTCGTCAGAAACCTTGACCATTTTGCCGACCTTGTAGGCGTCAAGGACAACCTGTCCAAATGTCTGGTCGTCTTCCTGGTATGCACCCTCTTCATCAATCCATGAAGCTCCGCCTGCTGTTGCTTCAACAGAAATGTTGTGCTTGCTGGATGTGCGGATGACGTGGGCAAATCTTCTGATGACGTTCAGGTCTTTGAGCTTGTCAATGACCCTGTTCTCAAACTCTTCAGGAACAAGGTATCCGCCCTTGGCATCTGTCCCTTCTGTCAGGGAGTTGCGGACAACCTTATTGTCGGCAATACCTCTGAGGTAGTCCTGGAAGATCTGATTGTAGGTCTTGGACTTTCTGCCTGTGCCGTTGTTGTCTGCCTTGATGTTGTTGACAATGGGAGTGGAGGTGGGCTTGTTCATCTCCTTGTCTCTCTTCTCAACTTCATCAAGAAGCTCAAGCTCTGCCTTGAGAGCATCGACGTTCTTCACCATCTCGTCATAGACGGCCTTGTCCTCTGCGGAAATTGTTCCGTTATCCTGACGGTGATCTTCGAGGAAGGCCTTGCAGTCTTCCCATGCGCGGTTCATTCTTGCGCTGAGTTCAGTTTTTGAAGTCTTCATTTCTTTCTCCTTTCACTTAGACTTTCTTCTTTTGAGATCTGCCATCAGGTCAGACACCTTGCAGAGCTCAACTTCTTTCGGCTTCTGCTGGCCCTGGGCTTTACCAGAAGCCGTCCGAAGCTTTGCATAAAAAACAGCAGCATTGTTTTTGCTGCTGAAACTTCTACCCATCTTATTATTTGCGCCTTCTTCCTCAATCGGGCGGCGCTCAATAATTCCATCGGCAAACTTGTTCTCAATGGCCCAATAGACCTCAAAGAACGTTTCATTGTCCATGAGTTCAGAGATTTCCTCTTCGCTCTTTCCGGTCTTGAGCATGTAGGCGTTGACAATGGTTTTCTTGCAGGTCCTCAGAGCTTCCTGAACCTTTTCAAGTTCATGCTCATCACCCATAGCCATTGTCCACGGATTGTGAATCATCATGGTTGAGACCGGACTCATAAGAACTTCATCGCCGGCCATTGCAATAACAGAAGCTGCAGAGGCGGCAATGCCATCAATCTTGATTGTGACTTTGCCGGGATAATCACGGATCATGTTGTAGATCTGTGCTGCAGCATAGACATCTCCACCATAGGAGTTAATCCAGACTGTCACAGGGCCGCTTGATGCATTCAGTTCCTGTCTGAACATGGCAGGTGTGTATTCATCACCCCACCAGCTGTCCTCGGCAATGACACCGTCAATTGTCAGGACTCTTTCTTCACTTTCATTCTTGGGTTCGGCCCATGACCAAAACCTCTTGATTTCTTTGTTCTTTGACATTATTTACTCCCTCCGGCCTGACCGATATCGACCATGTTGCCGTTGCACAGATACCTGTCACCGCCAAGTTCGGCGGGAATAAGGTCCATGCCTTCTTTTGCCCTGATATCATTTGCACTCATCCAGCCGTTTTGTCTGGCCACTGCATAAGCCTGATTACGGCTCTGCAGGTCTCCACGGAGAAGGCCTTCTGCGTTGAACTGAATGTAGCGGTCACGTTTTTCGATGCTGTTGAGAAGACGCCTATCCATGCTCTGCTCAAGACGAGCCATCCAAGGACCGAGAGTATATTTGACAAACTCGAGGCTCTGGTGTTCGATATTGGAGAACGTGGCATGTTCAAGGCTTCCTATCATGTGCTGTGGAACACGGAAGATTCGGGCAATATCCTCAACCTGGAACTTTCTTGACTCAAGCATCTGGGCATCCTTGGGAGGAATGCCGATTGTCTTGAAGGTCAGACCTTCTTCCAGAATTGCAACCTTGCCAGCATTGGCAGATCCGCCATAAGCTGCATTCCAAGAATCACGCAGTTTCTTCGGATCCTTGAGAACGCCAGGATGCTCCAATACACCAGAGGGGGTTGCGCCGTTCTCAAAGAACTTTGAGCCATACTCTTCAGTGGCTATTGCCTCTCCGATTGAATTGCGCTGCATAGCAATCGGTGAGTAACCAATAAGGCCATCAAACCCAAGACCGGGAATGTGAAGCACTTCCTCGGCTTCAAGACGCACCGGATCACCAGCGTTCAATCCGGGTACCACGTTGTCACGGCTCACATGGTAAACATAGTAAATCTCGGCTGTCTTATCGTCTCTGTGAACCTCCATCCTGTCAGGGAGTAGGGGATAGAGTCCGATTGTCTGGCCCTTGCCGTTGCGGACAACCTGTGCATAACCATTGCCCCAAAGCAAGAGGTGACTTGTAATGGTTTCGCGGAAAGTGAAGCTTGTCATTTCCGGGTTCGGCTCATCATGCAGCACTTTATACAGCGGATGCTCCCTGTCTCTCTTTGAACCTTTCTGATCATAAAGGAAAAGGTCCAAAGGAAGCGATGCGATGGATTCAGAGATTACTCTCACACATGCATATACAGCTGAAACCTGCATGGCCGATTTTTCATTGACTATCTTGCCTGCTGACGACCTGCCGCCAGACAACCAACCCCAACGGGAACCTATCTGGTAGTTTTTCGGCTTGCCGCGCAATCTGTTAAAAAGACCCATTGTTTTTTCCTTGTCAAATTGTGATTACGCCTCTGGTGTCATAGACCGATTCAGAGGTGTCATTTCCATTTCTTATTGCCCTGTCAAGGCCCATGACCATCGCAACAGCACCGTCTATCTTTTCGGTACTGCGCTCTTTATCCATCTTGATATTTCCCGCCGGATCCTGACGGACATAAACGTTGTCCATCATCCATTCAAGAACCGGATGTCCACCGTGCGCAATCTCCCCGGAAAGGACCAGTCTCATAAGCTCCTTGGTAGGTGGGCTCATGTCTCTGAAGCCCTGACCAAAGGGAACAACCGTGAAGCCCATCTCCTCAAGGTGCTGAACCATCTGTGTGGCTCCCCATCGGTCATACGCTATCTCACGGATGTTGTACCGTTCTCCAAGGCGCTGTATGGCCTTCTCAATGTAACCGTAGTAAATGACATTACCTTCGGTTGCCTCCAGGAATCCTTGCCGCTGCCAGACATCGTAATTTACATGGTCACGCAATACGCGGATGGCCATGTTGTCTTCCGGTATCCAGAACCAGGGCAATATCCAGTATTTGTCATTCTCATCCATCGGAGGAAAGACAAGAACGAACGCGGAAATATCAGTTGTACTTGAAAGGTCAAGCCCTCCGTAGCACACACGCCCTTCAAGGGCTTTAGCGTCAACCGGTGTTGAACAGAGAGCCCACTTGTCCATAGGCATCCACCTTACCGCCTGCTTGACCCACTGATTAAGCCTCAGCTGACGGAAGGCGTTTTCCTCGGTCGGGTTCTGCTTGGCCGAATCGCACGCAGCTTTCACTTTGTCTATCTGCACTGTGTAACCCAGTGAAGGGTTAGCCTTTTTCCACACCGCCGGATCCGTCCAGTCTTCATCCTGGGCGGCGCCATAAATCACCGGGTAGAAAGTAGGGTCCTTCTTTTTTCCGGACATAATGTCCAGAGCCTTTTGGTGCTGTTCATAGCACACGCTTTTTGTATCTGTTCCCGCTGTCGTTATCAAGAAAAACAGCGGCTGGGTTCTGGCATCACCAGAGCCCTTCGTCATAACGTCAAAGAGTCTTCTGTCCGGCTGTGTATGCAGCTCATCAAAAAGCACCCCGCTTACGTTGAAGCCATGCTTTGAAAACGCATCTGCAGACAAAACCTGGTAAACGCTGTTTGTTGGAAGATACATCAGCCTCTTTGTTGAGGCGTTAATCTTCACTCTTCGGTTCAACGCCGGACACATGCGCACCATATCGGCGGCAACCTCAAAAACAATTGAAGCCTGCTGTCTGTCAGCTGCACAGCCATAAACCTCGGCACGTTCCTCACCGTCTCCACATAGGAGCAGTAGGGCAACGGCCGCGGCCAGTTCGCTCTTTCCGTTTTTCTTTGGTATCTCTATATACGCAGTATTGAACTGCCTATATCCATTCTTTTTCACCGTCCCGAATAGGTCTCGGATTATCTGTTCTTGCCAAGGCAACAACTCAAACCGCCTGCCGGCCCAGATGCCTTTGGTATGACTTAAGCATTGGATAAAGTTTACCGCGTAGTCTGCAGCATCTTTATCGTAAAACGATGTCTTGGCCATGAACGGAGTAGGTGTATAGTGTAGTTTCCTTTTCGCCATAATCTCAGGCGACCTTCACCGCCTTCTGACCTGTCATCTTCTCCCACCTCGCTATGATTACATCGCAGTAATGAGGATCTATTTCCATGACGCGTGCATGCCTATGGAGCTGTTCACACGCAATGATTGTTGTTCCGGAACCGCCGAATCCATCAATCACAATGTCCCCTTCGTTGGAGCCGTCAAGAATACATGCTGCAACCAGCTCTACCGGTTTCATGGTCGGGTGCAGGTCACATTTGCGGGGCTTATCATACTCCCAGATGGTTGTATGATTTCCGCTGCGTCTGTAATTGTGATGACTCTTGGTCCAGGTATAAAAAATCGGCTCGTGCTGGTAATCGTAATCCAGGCGGCCGATAGAGAAGGTTGCTGTGTTTTTCTTCCAAATCAGATTGTGTCTGACTTCAAGACCAGCCTCCTTCATCATCATCATCATGATCCCCAGGCTCCCGCCTTGTGGGGCAGTAACAAAATAGACCGCATCTTCATTGCATGCCTGGCGTATGTTGGACATTGCCTTCACAAGCAGGTCATGCAGCTCCTCGGTGGACAGCGTGTCCCCTTGGATGTTTTTAGTTATACGGCCCGACTTCTGTATCTCATCCAGGTCTTTATTCTTGTCACCGATAGCCACTCCGTAGGGTGGATCAGTGAAACACATCACTGCCTTTCCCCCCCCCATGAGGTTTAACATATCTTCCGGATTTGCAGTGTTACCACACATCAGACGGTGGTTACCAAGCACCCAGATTTCCCCGGTTTTACACTTGGCTTCAACCTCGTCTGACTCTTCGTCAAAATCATCCTCAACAACTTCTGAGGGTGGCTCTGAAATATCAAAGCCGAACGCCTGCATGTCTAGGTCGGTTACTTCCAGCAATTCGGCATCAAGCATCTCAGGGTCCCATTCAGAAAACTCTGAAGTCTTGTTGTCGGCCAGCCTGAGAGCCTTGACCTGTTGTTCGGTAAGGTCGTCACAGACGATTACCGGAACAGATTCAAAGCCCAGCTTCTGCGCTGCCAGCCTTCTTGTATGGCCGGCAATTATCACCCCGTCCTTGTCAACAAGTATCGGGTTTTTGAAACCAAACTCTCGGATAGATTCAGCAACAACCTCAACGGCCTTGTCTGATATCTTCCGAGGATTTTGCTCGTAAGGTATTATGCGGTCAATTGACCACCAAACTATCTTTTCTGTTTTCATGCCCCTTTCCCTTTGCGTCCATTCAACAACAAAGCCTCCATTGTGTCGTTTTGGACCCGTTGCGTATCAACATAGACCTCGCTGTTTTCACGAATGATCTGTGAGATTTGATACCATATTTGGTTCGCCTGCTTGGAATATTCCCGGCTCATCTGAACATACGGAGAAGCCATTGCTCCACCGGTTGTTGGATGTTTGGCAAGTAGGCCATACTGACTGATTGCTTCTTCACATTGAATCCACCTGGCATAATTCATTGAATAATGCTCAAGTAAATTCTTGCTTACTTTAAGTTCACAACCGCAGGTCGTCAGAAATAACCATGTCCTTTGGAATACTTCTTTTGCCTTGATAGGTATGCCGTTGTGCTGTTGAGCTTCCATGTATTCACTCACAGGCGGCATGTCAATTCCGTGCAAATCGTTTTCAACTTTTAACTCCGGAACATCAATTGATGCAGTCGCTTTTCCTTCAAGAATTTTTTCAGCCAAAGCTTTCCTTTTTTTGCCGGCTCCAGGGCGGGCGCCTCCTCTTGCTGTCCCATCCTTCGCCATAGTCCTCCCAAGGGGGGCCTATCCCCCTGTTTGAAATCAAATTTTTATTTACGAGACTTTGCACGGGCTATACAGGAGGGTAACCACAGAGATTTGAAGCCCCCCTCCCGGCCACGAAAGTCAGTAAGTGTATTCCTTCTTCTTGTTAAGATTGTCGCCACGTTGTGCGTGAATCTTTGCATGGCACCGATGACACAGGCTTATGAGGTTACTGAATTTGTTTGTACCACCTTCAGCCAGAGGAACAATGTGGTGAACCTCTACCGCTTTGTTTAGCTTTCCATACTTCCTGCACATCTCACAGAACGGCTTTGCAACGATGTATTGCTCCCGGATCTGTTTCCATTCGTCGTTGTTGTATCTCTCGTTGATTGCCGGATCCCTGCGCTCCTGGTTGTATCTCTTGTACATTACGCTGGCATGCTGCGCACAATAAGTGCCATTGGTCAGCTGATTGCACCCCGGATACTTACAGGGTTTCTTTGGTGAATAAGGCATCACAATCTCCTTGATAACAAAGAGAAGCCCGCCCTGGTTGTTGGGCGGGTCTTCTGGACTTTCCATTCGGAGGTTACTCATGGATACAAAACTACAAATATACATTCTCACTGCAACCCCATAATTACAAGTGTGTATTTAGTAGGAATTTAGTAGGAATTTAGTAGGTTTTTGGTGGAACTGAAGTGGAACTCAACTTGCACTTTGGGGCAAATAAAAAAGCCTGCAGGTCACCCCGCAGGCCTTAACTTCATTATCTTTTATGTCAAATCAACAGAAAAACCATCAACACATCCGCCAAACAACGGCTCAACCAGAGAACTCATTTCTCCCGCCAGATTCCGGATTGACAACTTATTTCCGCAAGTTGGACAGTTAATGTTATCCGTCATATCTTCCCTTGTAAACTTAAACCGTGTCCTACAAAACGGACAATCAACTTTGTAACTGTTCGGCACAGCCATGACTTCTATGCTCATTATTCCTCCCTGAAGGCACTATCTTCCACCATGCAACAATTTCTTCTTTTGGAATTTCCCAATATATTCCCCATTTGCCAGTCCAACGGACAACGTCATAAGGAATGTTTCCTTTGCCATGATCTTTGAATTCTACAAGATACCACCCTTCTTCCGTAGGCGTTCCCGTTTGAAATATAGAGCAGCATTTGTTATACATGCTCTTGTCTCCAACATAAACCTCATTTGCTTCGGAAGGTATTAAGCCAAGTCTTTCTTTAAACTCTTCTTGCGTTAATATGTTCATGAATCACTTTCTCCTATCAATTAAGATTGCCACGACTACCGACAAGACGCTCGTGCCAACAATTGCGCCAACAAGAAAGCCAACCCAAAACGAAGTGTTCATCTCAACCCCTCCGGAAACTCCCTAAGCATTGCTTCCTCTCCCACAATGGGAACAAGGCTGTCTTTCATAAAAACCTTTGCGCCCATTAAGCGACAATCTTTAACTATGTCTTCAATCCATTTCTTCGTTGGTATTACTTTGCCTTTTCGGTTCCCAGTCTCAGCACCCAAGATAACCCATTCCGGAAAATACTTAGAATACTTAGCATTGTCCATATTGAGTGAACCGTGCAACCAAGGTCCCATAAGTGGTTCGCAGCTCCAGAAGGTGTGGTTCCTAGCATTCCAATGAGCACGCGTTGTCATGTCTGGAACAGTAGAACCAAGCCAGAAGTTTTTATATTCCGCCCGGATCAATCCCTTATCAATCAACTCATCATACCTATCCGGATTCTTTGTCAAAAAGAGGTATTTATGCTGTGGCGCAGCAAGGCAAGCATTAAAAACCTCTACAATCCATTCGTCTGGTACCCATCTGCCAAACAGATCCGCCATCGAACATACAAATATCACCTGGGGCTTTTTTGTCCGTGCCGGTTCTTCAAGACGATAAGAGTGAAAAGTAGGCTGAAAGCCAAACGGATATGGCTCAACCTTTCCCTTATATCTGTTCAGTTCCGGCACAACATGAATGCTATTGCAATTTGCAGTCTCTATAACTGCGGCCGGATCCTTTGAAGCAAAGCGGTTTGCTATTCTTCTGGCGTAGCAGTACTGACAACCATGCAGACATCCCGTGACAGGGTTCCAACTCATAGTACACCATTCAATCTTTGTATTTCTCATGCCTTTACCCCTTTTGAACCATTTGTCAGCCTTGCTCCCTTGAACCCTGTCAGAATAGAGGGTGGAGTAGGCATAGTCTCTTTTGTCGGTCTCCATAAGTGCAGACAGTTCGGCATGTTGTTAACATACTCACTGACAGGCGGATGAAACTGCATTGCCCATTCATCGTCTTTGAAGAACATTTCCTTGAATGCACACATGTCGTTCCAAGAAGGAATATAGTTGGGATTTTTATGTGAAACGCTCACATGCTCCCAACCTTTTCCCCAGGAAACAATCACGGATCCGACAAACTGTTTATATTTCAATATTCCCCTAAACCCATCAGATCCCAGCTGGAGAATCTTCAATCCGGGCGTCTTTGCCATTTCTTCAATTTTCTTCACAGGCTTCCTCCTTTGTCTTTCTTCTCTCATTGCCGGTATAAGATGCACCTGGGCGTTCTCCTACAGGCACCCCGTGCTTGTAGTGCTTACAAGCAAGTTCCTCGGCATAAACCATCTCGCACGTTTCCTTACATGTGTAATTGAACTCAGCTTTCAAAGCCTTTTCACAAGTCCCACAAGTACCAATTTTGGGCCTGTGTTTGCGCCCCGGTTTCTTTTTCTCTTTCGGTAGTTCTTCTTCCAGAACCGGATGTTTAATGGTAACTTCCGGAATGTCCGGTTTGTTAATTACTTCCAATGGAAGGCCACAATTGCTGCAGAACACTTCTTCTTCATCAGTCAGAACCTCAGCCTGTCCACAGAACCTGCAGTAATACCTTTGAACGTGTACGCCCTTTTCCAATGTTGCTCTCATCTTTTTTCTCCCCTAATTTGTTCAACAGAAGACAGACCCTGTCTGTGTAGTCTGTAAACATAGTCCCTGCTGAATCCGGTCTCGTAACAAATCTCATCCCAGCTCTTGTACAGAAGGTATCTTTCCTCAAGTAAGAATCTGACCGTCAGATTGTCTATCCTTCCAAGTGTCTGCTGAATCTCACCCCGAAGCTTTAGGAGTTCTGCAGTCTGGGCATTGACTTGTTCCTTTAGAATGACAATGTCTACAACCAGGTTCTCAATCTTTGAGCCATGACTATCATCATGAGAAGTTGGGACCCCAGCTAAACTGAAATTGTTCTGCGTGGCAGTAGTAGCAAGACTCTCAAGCTTGGCCACTTGCTCAATCTTCGACTTCACAAGTCTGTCGATTTTAAACGCTTGTTGCAGATATTCCTTGGCATTCATCCGTTCAAGCTCTCCCTTTTTCCATGAAGATAAGGGCGGGTGGAGTTGTACCACATCTTCTCCTCGATGGCTTTCTGAAGATCTATGTGATACGCCCCACAGAAGGACATGGCCAGAATGACAATGTCGGCTAGTTCATCCTCAAGTGTGTCCTTGCGCTCAATCTCAAAGGCTTCGGTTTTAGAGAGGCCTGTTGTTTTTGGTCTAAATTCAGCCAGATCGTTGTTAACCAGAGCTGAAATGGCCTCGATAACCTCTCCGGTAATCAGATCAAGCGAATCTCTCTTGAACTCAATAGAGTCTATATCTCCCTCATAGAACCCGCTTGTCTTTGCCTGTGCATAGGCCCTGATGCACAATGTGTTTATCTGCATCGTGTAGCCCTCAATAGCCTTTAAGACAGGCTTATACAAGATGGCTGCGCCTGCAGAAGCTGCAAGTATCACTAAAATCCAATAAAGAACAGATCCTTCGCTCATTTGTTTTCCTCCAGTTCAAATCGCTTCTGTTTTAAGACGCTAAGCGCTATTTTTATCCCCTTCGCTATTCCAAAAGAGAAGGAAGCCTGACGTCCCAAAACCACTGACTTTGCAGAATCATTTTTCAGACATTCAAGGCTCTCTGTTTCAAGGGCTTCCCCTTCGTTGTTATATCGGTCACTGAGACCGGCAAACTCTTCAATAATCTGCTCAAGCTGACTTTTCACGTTTCTTGTACTCCTTATTGGCGGCCTTCATCCAAGCAGCGGTAAATCCCGCTAATTCAGGAACAGCCCTGTCCCCATCCCCATAGCACTGGCTGATTCTCAGCTGCTGATCAGTAATCCTGACCTCTGCAGTAACATACGGAACGAACGGCTGGTCTGCCTTACGGATGAAGCAAATCACGCTTTCACCCCGTGCCTGTCGTTTGTCATAATCCATCCGGCCAACGCAGTGATGTAATGCGGCTCCCTCATCAATCAGTTCGCTTTTGGTCTTGGCAACAAAGACACAAATACCGTCTTCGGAGAACTGTCCCAGGAAGGCAAATTTCTCAGCTGTCTTTCTCATTTTGATGTTCAGAGCCGCAGCTTCTTTTTTGGCCTTTTCTTTTTCCTGGGCAGCAACCCATTCAAAATACTGGGCCGTGTAAAGGTCATGCATTTCCCTGAAGTTGTGCGGAAAGAGAACCTTTGTGTCAGAGAAGTCCAGCTTGAGCCAGTCACAGGCTGTCAGATAATCCCCATAAGACTGGCTGCTGATATTCTGTTCTTCCTGGTATCTCAAGATGCGCTCTTGCGTGGCATATTTTATGGCCTTGCGATAGACCTTCTTGTTTGCAAAGGCTATCTCCCGACCAACAGCACACCGACACTCCAATGAATGTGCATAATCCATAGGATCCCCAGAAGGATTTTTCTTATAGGCATTGAAGGCTGTTCTGGGCGCCATCCTTGTACTTGCTATATCCCTGGCGTTTCTGGCCAACCAAAAAGCAAAGTCCCTGTTATCCTCAAGCATCTTGATTGTCTTTTCATTGAGGAACCTGGACAGTCCCATCTTCATAAGCATTTCACAAATGGTTGGATGCTTACGATAAAGCCGGATGTACTCAATAGCGGTCAAATCTATTGAGCCCAGTAGATTAAAGTTGTTGTATTTCAGGCTCGGATCAATGGCTGCTATTGCCTCAGCTGTAATGTAGTGTTCGTCGAGATAGACCTTCTCAAGCGGGAAGTTCGGCTCCAAATAATCAAAGTCCAAAGAGTAGGGAAGGTCTCCATAGTATGAAGAACCGAATTTCTTGCCTTTGCCATCATAGCCATAGGAATGAAAACCCTGACCCATTCCGCCCCAGCGGTAATAACAGTTGCGAATAAGCGGGACTCTGTTACCTTCGGGAATTACAAGAAGTTTCTGAATGATGTTTCTCTTTTCCTTGAGGTTCCAGCGCACGCCATAGACAACCTCACAGATGCCTGCAAAAGGATCCTTTTCAATAAAGCCAAAGTAACCGGTGCAGCCATTAGTGAACCAGTGGCCGTAGGCCTCATCAATGTAGGTCTGCATGTCCACCCCGTCAATCTTCGGGAAAATGTTGACTCGCTTGTTCTGTCGGGCAACGAATTTCTTGTTTTCGTACAGATATCTCATCCTTTCCCCCTGATCAGAACTCAAATGACAGCTGCAGTTCGTCTGCAATTGTCTTCTCTGGTTTGATAACCTTAAGTTCGGGCTTCTTCTTTTCTGGCTGCGGTTCTTTCTTCTCTTCCTTGGGTCTCTTTTCCTTGCCTTCCTCAAAGTCGAGAGAATCTTCCAGAATGTAATGAACAGCCCAGTCGTAAACCTCGGAGTCGGGAATAATGGCAACGTTTCCGGTTGCTTTCTTCCTGGCTTCCGAGGTCACATATTTGACAACCCCATCAAGGGTCTTGCCGGGCTTCTGGACTGCCTCTGCCAAATAGGGGTCTTCTTTACACCGATCTGACAGATACTTAGCAATCATCTTCTTGTATTCTTCTTTCAGTAGTTCCATATCCAAGTTGACCATTTGCTTTACCTCACAAGTCCCCATTCGGCAAACTTCTCAAAGCCACCGAGTTGGTCGATATAATTTCTGGCTGTTTCAACAATCTCTGAGTAGGGCTTGCCGTCCACAAACTCATCCCCAATTGCACAAGACAGCTCAACAACCTCTCCTGTGGCCTGCGCCTTGAGCCATGCATAGATGTTCACGGATACATCGGCCTTTGACAGATCCTTTCCATGAAGGCCACCACCTGTGATTGAATCACCCATATCAGAACCCAGCTTACGGTTGGTTGCTCCGCTATCTACATCCGGGCCGCCTGTCCAATATCCGAGTGGATTGCAAATTGCATCCGGATGAATCATCAGTAGATCTTCTTCTTTGGCGTGGCTCTGGCAGATGATAAGTTTGTCACCGTCAAGGATGAACTTGCCATCAGAAGGGAAGGCTTGATAAAGAAGGTCTGCAATTGAACAAAGTCTCTTCTGCTCATAGGTAACCGGCACTCCCTTGAAAATACCATTGTCACCACACCTGAAGCCCTCGGCCTGATTGTCGGAGAGGTGCTGGTCCTGTTGTGCCTGTGTGAAGTCAATGGCAATCTTGCGGCTGCCTGTGATACGGTACACGGCCTTGAATACATCTTCGGGATCAAGCTCAACAGTTGACTCGGTGATAATGAAACAGTGGCCATGGCCAATAAGGACCTCAACGGCGATGCGCGGGTTCTGCTTCTTACGATAAGCAAGGTCAACGATGGCACCTGCTATTCTGTCTGCAACCTTGTCCGGATGGGACGGGTTCACTTTCTCATACATGCATAACTCCTCCGGCCTTGGAACCGAAAGCTTGATTCACAAAGGCCATAAAATAATCGTTGAGATGCTCCTTGTCTGGAGCAGGGTTGTTATATGAGTAGGTTTGGAAAAATGCCTTGAAGCTGTCCCATTCAATATCAGGGTACTTCTCAGCTGCATGGCCGATGACAGCGGGGTCTATAAACCCAGGCTGTCCATCGGCACAGAAAACGGAAATGCTCGGAAGGCTATTAATATTACTACTATCATTCGAATAAGAATTGAGACTTACCGTCTCATTCTTATTCTCATTATTATTCTTATTCTCATTCTTATTCTTATTCTTATGGGTTTTCGCCGGTTCAGCGCCGCTTGAGCGCCGGTTTAGCGCCGCTTTAATAGCGTTCTCTGGATTACCTTCAAGACAAGCCTTTGCGTCATCCGCCGCCCCAAAGAACGAGATGATTGTTGTCTGGGGAAGGTGACCCTTGAGCAGTTCATAGTAATTGAACTTGCTGCCATCCTTGTTCACCCCGTTTATGTCACAAAGAGCAGGCTTGAGCGTTGACAGAAAATGAGCAACAAGCTCAAGAGGTGGGTTGGACTTCAACACTTCTTCAATACATGTTGCAAGCTTCTTTGTAAGCACCGCGCCCTGTGGCGGGTTCCATTTCAGCCAGCGGTTGAAAAGCAGCCATTTCTCCTGGTATCTGACAAGGCCAACACTCTCAAGCTCCATCATCAGTTCTTTTATCTGGGCGCGAGTGTATATTTCCTCATCATCCGGACTCATTCCGAACTCATCTTGAATAGAACCCAGAGTTATCTTGAAGAATCCGATTGAGTTGCAATCCTTTGAAGATGCCAGATATATATACAGGAGCTTTGCGCTGCAAGACAGCTTTGAGAACTTATCGTCCGTCCAGATGCTGCCATAGATCTTCGCAAACCTATTCATTCAGCAAACCTCCCTTTGAAGGCAAGGTCTTCTTTCAAGGCTCTGTGAAACCTGAATGCTGGCATCCGTTTTACAAGACACCCCGACTGTCACTTTGTAAGCAGTGTCGAGCTCCCTGGCAAACTGAAAGTCTCCAATTGCCTCACAACTGCAGATCATGAGAAGGTACATTTCACGGAAGTGTCTGTACTCAGCTGCTTCTTCCGGGTTCTGTGGTTCTGTGTACTGAACCAACATAGCACCAGCAAGCTTGCGGTAATAATCCTGAAGTAGTTTTTCTTGTCTTGTAGCCATCTTGTCCTCCAAGTCCCGCTGTGGTAGGATTGAAGCATCAATACAGAATCCAATTTGTTTGATGCTCCCGTCCTTTGTGGCGGGTTCTTTTTTTGGGATGCCCGGAATCGAACCGGGATCACCTGCCCTATGGCGTAGGTCAATGCTGCCTTTGTCACCACATCCCCAAGTGCCGGTCTTTCCCGGCTGTCTTACCTCTTGTATAGCTTTAAAAATCAAACCCTTTCGGGTGTTCGTGCTGTTTGGTCGTGGAGCCATTTGTCAACCATCTCCGAATCCCATCTCCACTTCTCATACTTGCCCCCGGTTGTTACTACGACATGAGGGGGAAGTTTCCTCGGATCCAGATATTTCCAATTGCGTAGAGTCTTGGGCGCTATGCCCAGGTATGCTCCCAGCTGGTCAATGTTCATGTAGGTCTTAGTCATGCTCTATCTCCTACAGTAGCCGATTCGGCTACAAATGGAATATAAAAAATCTCGCTGCAAGTAGCCGGAGACAACCTCAAAAGGACAACCAGTTTCTGTATCTCCGTCCACTTAAAATCAGTCTTGCCAGCGAGTTTATTACGAAGCGATGCATCTGTAATTCCAAGTTCTTCGGCAATTTGTAACTTCTTGATTCCGCACTTGTCTATTATTTCATTCAGTTTCTTAAGGTTCATTTCTTCCTCCGAAGTGCCTTTTACGGCTACTTATACTAAATGGGCGTTTTTTGCTTGTCAATAATTTTTTTTCCTTTTTCCAAAAAAAAATTGCTTTTTCGGCTTCGCGGTGTGATAATCAAAACCCCAAGGAGAACATAATGAGTAAAAAACTGGGCGATTTGGTCAGATATTATAGGAAGCAAAAGGGCTTGAGCCAGGAAGAACTGGGCATGGCTATAGGTCATTCAGGAAAGACAAGCATTAGCAAGATTGAGAGGGGAGTCAATGACGCCAATACCAAAACAATCGTCAAGATTGCCAGCGTTCTTGGGGTAGATCCTGTTGTATTCATTGAGCAATTTTCAGCTGACAATTACACAGAGTTCCATGAATACCTTCCATACCTTGCACAAGCTTCTGAAGACAGTATCAGGGTCATTAGATATATGCTCGGAATGCCAGAAAAAAAGCCCAGTTCCGACTCTACAAAGGCAACAGGCTGATTGGCCTGTTTTAGAAGGAGAGATAAATGAAGATTATCAGATTGTCTAACAATGTAAAGACCGTGGCCAGTGAGTTCTTTGTTGCTTTTGATGTTGAAACAACCGGACTCAGTCCAACGGAAGATTCCATAGTTGAGATTGGAGCAGCTGTTTTCATCAATGGATCCGTTGATAAGACCTTCAAGACCTATGTGAATCCTGGGTGCCATATCCCGGAGAACGTTTCTGCAATAAACCACATAACAGATGAAATGGTCCAGGACGCCCCGCCAATAAAGGAAGCGCTCAAAGCCTTTTATAAATTCCTTGAACAATATCTTGAGGAAGATTCTGTTGAGATTCTCTTTGCCTCACATAACGCAAAGTTTGACATGGGCTTTCTTGCCAACGCCAAGAAGAAGACAAGAGTAAAAGAACCGGTTGAGATTTACTTTGTTGATACACTGGCTATTGCCCGTGAAAAGATATCCCTCCGGAATTATAAGCTCGGTACAATAGCGGATGCCTTTGAGATAGAGCATGACGACCATCATGCAGATTCAGATTCAGTTACATGTGGAAAAGTTCTACTGCAGCTCCTTCCGGACAGGCCATTAACAATCCATGACAAAGCAAAGATTGAGGCTGAAAACAAAAAGAGCATGAAGCGTGGAAAGTTCATTCTGTTGGGTTTGTTATTGATTTTGATTGCGTTGTTAGTTAAGGGATTTCTTGCCAGATAGCTGGGCGCAGAATTGGGAACAGTTTTTCGGGCAAATTAGGGATAATTGAGGATATTCAGGGTAGTAATTCGACTATCCAACTTCTTGTATAGGGTAAATTTAGGGGCAATTCGGGATATTGGGTTGCTCTTTTGAGGTGCTAGTGGGCGAGAGCTTGTGCTGGTTCAAGTCCAGTTGGCCGCAAATACCTCTTGTATAAGGAGTTATATGTCCTTTTACGAGAGGTTTTTTATATCTGAAGGGCCTCCGAACAGGGCAACTGGGAACAAAACTGGGAGCAGTAGGAGGCAATCATGCAAAAAGAGAACCATTTTGTTTTATTCAAAAATTCAAACGGAATTTGGTATTACTACGTTTATAGGTGGGGAAAAAGACCAAAAAGATCAACAGGAGAAAAAAGAAAATCAGCAGCTTTGGCAGTTGTCCTGGACCGCATAGCTGCAGGTGACATTCTGAACGAGAAAGATATCCGGCCAAGCTTGTTTAGAGACTTTGCACAACCGTTTTGGAACTTTGACACTTGCCCCATTATTACCGATAAGGTAATCAGAGGTGGCCATTATTCAAAGCAGTTTGCGGAGACCAATTACAACAACACCCGGAAATATCTTATTCCGGCTTTTGGCACCAAGGTTCTTCCGGAAATTACGCCGGCAATAATAAACGCCTGGCTTCTCAATATGCCGGCTAAATACGCCATCACCCCGCAGACGGCCAACAAACAGTTGTCAATCCTTCGACAAATGTTAGACGTTGCTGTGGCCCAGAACCTTATACCGACAAATCCTTGCGCCAATGTGAAGCCGCTGGTGGCCAAGAACAAGGCACGAGGATGCTACACCCCGGAACAAATAGGCATACTATTCTCCGAGCCCTGGAATGACATCTATATTGAGCTTGCCTGTCGTTTGGCTTCTTTGACCGGAATGAGAATCGGAGAGGTGAGAGGATTGTGCAGGGAGCAAATTGCAACAGATCATATCAACCTTGACCGGTCATGGGCAGACAAGGAAGGACTCAAAACACCAAAATCTGGCAAGACAAGAATTGTCCCCATTCCTCCCCAGATGAGGGATAGACTCCTTGGCGTACCAAACAACGGTCCTTTTATCTTCTCTTATGACGGAGACCGGCCAATCAACAAGTCAACAATCCTGGACAAACTCAAACAACAAATGGACAAGGTCGGTATTGATTTCAAAGAAGAAAACCTGGGTTTCCACAGCTTCCGGCATTTTTTCAATACACGACTCATTGCTGCCGGAGTAGAAGGGGAGAAGATACGCGCTGTCATTGGCCACGAAAGTGAAAAGATGACTGAACATTATGCCCACCTGTCAGCTGACGACATGCGCCAGATCCGGATGGTCCAGGCGCTCATTGGATAAAAAAAGATGGCCTCACAGTGAGAAACTTGCAAAAACTCACCATGAGGCCAAAAGAGAATTAAGGAGGCCCTCCCCTCAAGGGGTAAAAGGACAGAAAACCCCCTTGAGGGTCAGATTAAACTATTTAGGATTATCGCAACTTCACGCTGCCACGCATCGTAGTCAACAACGAACGCTGGCAGCGCTTCTTCTTTGAACTGGAGTAGTTTATCCACATCGGATTCATGAAGGCTATATAGCCCATTGTCGTAGGTCCAGTGCAAAGCAGGGAGTTGTGGAACCTTTGGTGCTTCGGGAAGGTATTCAACGAGAGTTTCCCTCACGTCTGTCTCATCAACCTTCTCTGCAGTAACTATTGTTGTCTTACAACTACTTATTAAGCAGATCAAGACGACTGTCAGAATCGCCTGCAGCAGGCGCTTTATATTCTTCCTTCTGCTGCTCTTTCTTCTGTTCAACATCTCGCATCTCCTTATAGGTCTGCTTCAAGACCTTAATATCATTATTAAGAGTGTTAACTCTCAGCTGTAATGATGCCTTGTCCGTCTGCAGTTTCGCGTTTTCTTTTTCAAGATTTGCTATCTTCTTGACCTTAACAATCAAGAAGATAAGCAAAGCAATGACGGCCCCCGCCAGTATTGCGCATAGCCAGGTCATTTCTTTTCAGTCTCCTTCTTGCCATCAATAACATCGCTGATCTCTTGAGCAATTTCAGTTGGTGTTTTTGTCTTCCACCCAGACAGAATTGTTGCTATTGCATCAAAAGAACCCATTGACGTGAGGCCAAGAACCGCGCCTGCACCAATGTTGGTCCACACTGGTTCTTTATTGATAAGAGCAACAATCAGATATCCAATGGCGCAGAGAACAACAGGAGTAAAGGTATAAATTGCCTTATACTTCGGGTCTTTCTTGAAGATGAATATCTTTACAAGCTCTGTAAGTCCTACAGCTGCACCAAGAACGATTACTTTAACAAGTGTTTCTGTGGTCATTTTTTAGTCTCCTTCTATTTCCTGGCTCTCGTGGCTCCCTCTGAACCACGGTGGGGCCGGTATTCCATTTTGTTTGAGATAGGATTGAAAGATGGTAGTGGCATACCAATCGCCTTTCAGATCGACAAAATATCTTCGGGCAAGTACAAACAGTTCCTGACGTTCCTGGGGAAAAATACCCATCAGAAGTAACATCTGCGTCCGGCAATTGTCTTTTTCATTTTTCTTTACCTGCTCCTGGATCTGGGCAAGAATCCCTTTTTTCTTGTCGTGGCGATTGATTAAGAATGTAACCAGCTGCACAAATGCAGCGGATCCAAGCATTCCGAACAGTAATTCCCAGCTCATTCTTTATTCCTCTCTTTCATTAAGATTTCTTCTTTGTGCTGCTTTACTAAAAGACAGCCCCGTCCACAATAGACAGGGCATAGCTCTTTTTGGTCACAAGCTTCACAGGTGTTTTCAATTTCAACTGTCGGATCCGGCATATTCCTCACCAACAATCTCGACATATTGGGCAGGCGTTATTCTGCCTTTAATTACGGCATTTCTGACCATTTCTTTGGTCCATAGTCCCTTGTCGTAATACTCTTTGATTTTTTCATAGGTCATAATTCTGCCTCCTGTTTTTCAGATGGAATATCAACGTCCGTCATCATGGCAACATAATCAAGATTTGCCTTAAGATGCTCGTTCTCCTGGCTTAATTTCTTGATTGTATTCTCCTGCTTGATTTCGTCTTTTGTTTTGTGTTTCACTGACATAATGCTTTCTCCTCTCGATTGCATAAAATTTATTCATCCGCCTAACGGCCTTATAATCAGTTCCCTGTTTTGCATTTGCTTTCCATGCAATAAACCCTCTGTCAACAGAGTCAACAGGAAGGGTGAGGAGCTGTTTTCGCAGCTTCCTTCTTTCTCTATTTTCCTTATCTCTTAGAACCTTCATCCTGACGCTGCGGCCCAAAACATAATATTTGAAACCGAGAAATTGCATTGTCCTGAACTTTGCAATGAAGGTTTTCTTTTTGGAACAATCCAGCCCAAGGGCTCTAAGTTCCTTTTTGATTAATTTCAACAAAGAGGCCATCTGGCTTTTTAAACCAAAGGCAACCATGTCATCCATGTAGCGAATGTAAAAATCTGTGCGCTTTATTATCTTGTGGTCAAGGTCGTCTAAAACAGCGAGTTGAATCAGCTGTGAAATCTGACTTCCAAGGCCAATCCCACAATGCCATCCGGTTATGCCATGAAAACTATCAATGAGATTAAACACATAATCCCTGGCCCATGCATTGTCTATTCTCTTTGCAACAGCTTTCTTTGCTACCTCATGGCTTGTATTGCCGAAGTATCCTTTGATGTCCACTTTCAGAACATAACAAGATTTGCCGTACTTTCTGATTCCTTCCTGGGCTATCTGCCTCATACGCTTCCGACAAAGAGTTGTTCCCTTGCCAATCTGACAAGCCATATTGTTCGAAATGAAGTCTTTCGTAATTGCGTGATACAAATACGTATTACACAAAGCCCGCTGAACAACTCTGTCACGAATGTTCGTGGCAACAATGTCTCTGTCTTTTGGCTCATGCACCTGGAAACAAGTATATGGGGACAGCTCATATTTTCCGGATTCAAGATCCTGTAAAAGCTTGTGGCAATTCATAATCCGATTAATGGAAAAACCGGCAACGCTGTCTTTCCAATTAACACCGTTTTTGCATTCGTTTGCTGCCCGAATCAAATCCGCATATCCGAATGGCACACAGCCACTGGCAGAAATGATTGTGCTACATTTCTCCCCATTCAGGGGAGTGGATGATTTCTCCTTGCAAGATTGTCTTGCTTTCGGTCTGTAAGGACTTACTTGACGCTGACATTTTTTGCAATCAGGCGCAACGCCGTTAGAATTGTTCGCATTGTTGTTGTCCCTTGCCCCAGATGGATTCACGTTGTACTCGTTGTTGGAGTTGTCTGAGTTGGGAGTGCGCGTCCACCAGTTCGTTGCAGTTTGATAGAAATCACCCACATCTATACCTCTTTGTTTCAGAGTTGATTCTACTGCGAATAAGGTTTCTGACTTCTTCAAGTTCAACTCGCCAGCTTCTGATTGTGTCAAGTTTCACTTCTGCCATTTCCATAGCCAGGTCAATATACATGGCAAAGGAAGAAGAAAAAGCTAATGCTTCACGCCAGTATCTTATTCGCAGTTGGGCGTCTTCTTCTGTAAGAACATACACGGAGTTTGCTTTAATAATAGCGGATAACATTTCGTTGCATTCTTTGCATATATGGCTGGTAAAGCACCAACGCAAACGCTTCGGGAAATGCTTCTCATTGGAGCAGATTCTTAACGTTCTTGCTGTCAACTCTCTGCTCTTCGTTATTACCTTCAATTCACCTTCTGCTCTTTTAGATTCTGGTACGCTCATGGCCTCATTTGGATATGCGGGAAAATCAAATTCGATAATCATTTGCACACCTGCCGGTGTGCATTAAACATTAGAAAAATTACACGCTTATGCTACACAGCAAGCAGGCGCAACGCCGTAAGAACTGTGCGCACTGGTGTAGTCCCACGCCCCAGATGGATACACGGTGTACTCGAGGTGGGAGTAGTCTGAGTAGGGAGTGCGCGTCCACCAGTACGCTGCGGAACCTGCCCCGTTTGAGCCGAGCTTGATTCTGTTTGAATCGGCGCCCGTTCCGGCGCTTCCAAGGTCGGAGAAGATTACGTAGTAATCCCAGTTGTCGCCTTCCGTTGTGGTCGCGGTGAAATAAACCTGACTGTTAGATGGAACAAAGAACTTGTCATACGAGGTAACAGTTGTGCCACCGTCAAACCAGTTCTGCGTAGTTGGAGTTGCAGCTTCCTGTATAACTTCCAGGAAGTCGTTCTGAAGACCATACATCCAAGAAGCAACACCGACATTTGTAGATGGCCTGTCAAAGTTGCCCTGGGCGCTCCACCAGCTGTTAGCGGGTTTGTTGGTATTAAGCCACAGCCTTAAAGCAGATTCTGTCCACTTGTTTGAGCCATACATACATCTATCTGTGCTGTTGAGCTTCGCACTGTTGGCAGCAGTATTGGCATTGCCAAGGTCTGTACCGCTGGTCCCTTCCGAACAGGCTATGTTGCTCTCAAGTGCGGTAGTGGATCCCTTTGCATAACTTGTCAGCTTCAGATCAGAAACGGCCGTGCTGTTACGAAAATCTCCTGTGGTAACAACCAGCTGACCACCTGCCGGGATTTCAACCGTGGTCGTAAACTGCACATCCTTGTTCTGTAAACCCGAATTAAGATAATAGATGTTGCTCGGTTTGTAGAGGTTAAAGTGATAAGTACCTGCAGGCATTGCCGAAGAAGCACAGATGATAGCTTCCGGCGCATCGAACTGGAATGTTCTATATACATGCTTCAGCTGGAATGTACCACTATGAGTGAGTTCGGAGTTTCTTAATGAGCATTTGTCTTTCGCAACATACTGGAACACAAGCACATCACAGGTCACGGTGATGGTGATTGTATCTCCAGCACTTGCCGTACCACCGGTTGTTATGCCGTAGTAGGACATGATTATTGCCGTTGAGCCACCGAGCTCTGTATTCTTCCAGACATTCCCGTCAAAGTAGAAAACATACTCGCCCGGTCTGATTGACGGTACATTTGCAAAGAACGTCGCCTCTGCAAGTGAAGCAGTAAGACTTCCTGTTGTACTGACAGCAAGACTTGTGCCTGTTGCCTTATAGACTGTTTTCTCATCCCCAATAGCAAGATAATTGTCTATTGTGCCTTCCCGGATGTATTTCTGGATTTGTTTCCAGGAAAGATAATCCTCCTTGCTTACAGCGCCTGCAATTGCCTCAATTGCACCGGCAATTCTCTGGCCGGTTCCATCTAAAAATAGAGCTTTTTTTGCCATCGTTTACTCCTTTATTTTAAACATCCATACAGAGAACCTTGTCTCCGTTTCCATCGTTTTCCCAGGAAAAACCAAAATCTTCAAAGATATCATCCGGATTAACCCATTCTGTCCCCCCGGAAGTCTTCTGAATTAACTGTTTTGGGCTTCCCCCTGCGGGAACTCCTTCGCCCCGTTCTCCCTTGATATTCTTAAAGTCAAAAGTGAAAACTTTTGCAGTATCGGGACCTGTGGCCGTAACTGTTACAGAAGGCGTTCCGACATTGGCATCTATCGTTGCCACAGGAGTACCAAATCCGGCATTTGCACCCTTGAGATTTTTAAAATCAAATGTAAATACCTTAGCCGTATCTGGCCCTGTAGCACTTATCGTGACAGATGGAGTACCTACATTGGCATCAATGGTAGCTGCTGGGGTTCCGAACCCTGCAGCATCTCCCGTGTCTCCCTTTGGTCCTTTAACACCCTGGGTAATGTCCTGCCATTCTCCTTCTGTTGAATAACCATAGACATGACCCTCGGTATAAGTCACTCCCTCTTCGACGAATGTACCGGAACAAACGAAAACATCATTTGTCACAGGATTTGCGGGAGTAGCCGAATCGCAATCATCCCGCAGATTAAAAAACTTGCCAAAGAACTGGGTGATAAACTGTCTTAGTTGGCCAACGGTGATATTGACCATCTCATCAAGACCGTTCTCTCCCTGTGTAGTTCCCGCCTGAAGCGGAACAAGATAATTGTCTATAATCTCCCCGGAAAAATGAGGGGAGTCCGCAAACGGATTAGGCATTCTTTTTTCCTCCCTTAAGGTTCTCAAGCTCTACAGCTATTTCCTGAACAGCCCTAATCAAGACCGCCACTGCATGATCAAGAACAAATTCGCTGTGTTTTTCTCCGGCAATATCCTCATGGGCTGTATTTGCAAGGATTCCAATCTTTCGTCTTCGTTCTCTGTCTTCCTTGTAAATGAACCGGATGACTTTAACAGCCTTTAGAAGCTCAACAGCACTTAATTCATAATCACCGAGAATGTCCTTAATCTCGGCAGTTGAACCCTGGCTGAGGTTAGAGTAATGCAGAGTCTTGAAATAACCATTGTCCCATTTATACGCAGAGTTGCCGCAGTCAAAACCACCCCGTGGGTCATCAGCATCCCGCTTGGGATAGTTGCCCATCATCTTGACACCCTTGGTGTCCGTCTGGGCTATTTTGATGTTTCCGAAAACCTGGTAATAACCACCAGCTTCCATGTTCAGGGAATATCTGACAGCATTAATCTCATAGATCAACACAATTGTTGAGCTGTTTCTTGTCATATACTTGCCTGTGACAAGAACGCCCTCAACGTACAGTCCAGAACTATCAATCGAGTATGTTGTACCCGCCTGAAGCGTATGAACCACGCCGTGAGAATCCGTGAACGACCAGTAATTGAGGAAGTTGGCACAATTGTTTAGGTTCATGTGTGAACTTGAATTGAAACTTACAGGTGATGTCATAGACATTGCCTGTGTGTAGTATCCACCTTCAGGAAAGCGCTCAAGTGTGCCGTCTGAATATTCAATCCAAAAACCCAGTGCATTGATATAATCAGAGAGAGAAACAGTCGGCGTGCTTGTTACTATGGATGAACAATTATAAGCAATCAAAGAATAGTTCACGCTAGGAATCTGAGACCTACTTGCAGGGACAGAAACCTC
>Ga0310696_10002292_pt1 | contig 25688 bp, 16 predicted proteins | sample AusTroGonzalo_MG_4_FD_203885 | JGI IMG/M metagenome (GOLD analysis project Ga0310696, IMG submission 203885) | Bovine rumen microbial communities from tropical cattle in Woodstock, Queensland, Australia - Gonzalo_02 (v2) (version 2) | ecosystem: Host-associated > Mammals > Digestive system >...
CTGATCCTGGTCTATCCCTATCTCTTCCTGACCCTGATCCAGATCATCATCAACAAGAACCACGACCTCACGGCGGAGCCTTCCGACTCGCTGGTCAAGTTTTACGACGAGCACAAGCGGCTCAAGCTTACCATCGACCCGGCCGCCATCATCTGCATCCAGGCCGACGCCAACTACGTCATCATCCGCTACATGGACGCCGAGCGCATCAAGGAATTCCTGCTGCGCGCGTCGATGAAGAGCGTGGAGAACACGGTCGGCCACCACGGGCTCGTCCGTTGCCACCGCTCCTACTTCGTCAATCCCAAATATGTCAAGCTGCTCAGCAAAAACCGGGAAGGAATGATCACGGCGGAGCTTCTGCACCCCGAGATCGATTCCATCCCAGTCAGCAAGCAGTTCTACAAGCAGCTCTCCGAGCTACTTTAATTTCGGGCGGAACAGCGTATTGATTTCTCCAACACCCGTCCGGCCTTCCGGGCGGAATGCCGGGGAATTCATATAGTCCAGCAGGCTCCGGCGGAGCTGTTGGACTTCCGGCCGTGCAGCCGCTTCCTCCCCGGACAGGTCCATGGCGCAGAACAGCAGCCGGCCGCCTTCGCACTGGGTCTCAAAGATATAGGAGAGGTCGTGGTTGTGGGCGAAGTTCGGGATGGCCGCGACGATCTGCTTCGCCTGCGGCAGGGCGTCCAGGTCGACCGCGCAGGAATGCGTGGTCAGGTACCACCACTGCCAGTCGCTGTGCATCGCGGTCGGGAAGCCCGCCAGGGCCGGATCGTCCGGACGGCAGAGCAGGCCCATCGTACCGGCGCCCGCCGGGAAGAAGACCGGGCTCCAGAACACCGGCACGAACTTGCCGGCCATTCCCAGCAGGGTCTTCGGATCCGGGTTGAGCAGCACACTGCCGCCCTCCTGAAGCACGGGCAACGCCTCTTCCCAGGTACGGGCCAGGGTCACTTCCCCGAGGTCCTCCTCCTGTCCGGCAGGATAGACCCAGACGTGCCAGCTGTTCTCCCAGGGCGTGCCTTCGAGTGCGACTTCCAGGTCGAGCTCGGCCGCCTCGGAGATGCCCCCCAGGTCGGCCTGGATGCGTCCGGTCAGCACGGAATTGCCGCCCGTCGCCATCTCCTCATCCTCAAAGATACCGGAGGCAATCGTCTCGCCGTCCCGGCGCAGGCTCCAGACCACATCAGCCGTAATGTCCTCCGGACCGTAGTTCGCGATCTCCACCCCGGCGGTGAAGACCTCGTCGTTGGTCCACCAGGGCTTGGAGAAGCGTACCAGCGGCGTGACGGGGGCGCAGGCCTGCCGGAACCACTCCGGACTGACCAGGCCCTTGTTGTCCCAGAACGCATCCACCAGGCCCACCAGGGCGGTGGACTGTCCGCTGAAGTCCTGCAGGCCCAGCAACTGGAAACCGCTCATGCGCGGGGTCCGCAGCGCCCGCTCCACCTCTTCTTTATAAAGGATGGCGGCCAGGCGGCCGGAGGCCATCGTCCAGTCTTCCGCCCGGTCAAGCAGGCCCTTGGATTCCAGGACGTTGCGGATGCCCTTGAAGTTCAGGGGCTCCAGCACGCCGGTGTATTTGTCGATTTCCGCCAGGTGCGGATATACGGAGTACTGCCCGATCTCGTGGGAGATCATCGGCAGGTCGAAGTCCGCCGTATAGGGAGAATAGTCGTGGGTGAAGTCCGGCGATTCGGCATTCAGGTAGTCTTGTCCGCGAATCTGGCCCAGGTAGGTGCGGGAGGCCACGTAGAACTGGTCCTCCGGCTCCGGATAACCCTTGTGGCCGGTACCCATCGAATAGGTGCAGTTGGAATAGATATGGCGCGGGTCCGCCTGCTTCATGTGGCGCAGCATCGCGTTCAGCCAGTCGTAGCCGCGGTCCAGCTCGTTGCCGCAGGTCAGCATGCAGAAGGACGGGTGGTTGCCGTAGGCGGCGATGATGCGGTCGTATTCGGCCGCCAGGAAGTTGTCCACAGCCTCCTGCCCGATGGCGCGCGACCAGTCAGGCAGTTCCACCTGGAGGTAGAATCCCATCCGGTCCGCCACGCGGAATGCGGCATCCGGCGGGCACCAGGAGTGGAAGCGGATGTGGTTGAGGCCCCATTCGCGGCAGACCTCGAATTCCTTCTCCCAACCCGCTTCGTCGAGCGGCGGCGTGCCGGTCAGCGGGTAGATGCAGCAGTTCAGCGTACCGCGCAGGAAGATGCGGCGGCCGTTGACCTCGATGTGGTCCCCCACGCGCTTGAAGTCGCGCAGGCCCCAGCGTACCGTGCGGCTGTCCTCGCCGCAGCGGACGGTAAGCGTCTGCAGGTTCGGGGCGAATTCGTCCCAAAGGGGCGCGTCCGGCCCCAGCTCCAGGGTGTATTCCACCCGCGTGGTGTCGCCCTGCAGGGTCGCTTCCTGACGAAGGGTCTTGCCTCCTTTCGGGAGGTATTCCAGCTGCGCGGAGGCAATCTCCGGCTGGTGCCGGACCAGGATCGTGCGCACCCGGGCGGTCCGTTGCGCCGCGTCCGGGTAGATGTCCACCTGGGCGATCTCCAGCGGCGCCACCACCTGCAGCGTCATCGCACCCAGCACGCCGTTCCACATGATCTGGGTGTCGTTGGTATAGGCGTGGGCCAGGTCGCCCATCGAAATATCGTAGCGCTTGCGGTTGTCGATGCGCAGCATCAGGGTATGTTTCCCGGCGGTGAGGCCTTCCGGCAATTGGTAATGGTGCGGCGTGGTCAGGCTCTCCTCCGCCCCGGGCAGCTGTACGCCGTCCACCCAGACGGAGCTCTGCCAGAGGACGCGCTCGAGCGTGAGCGCCAGCGGCTTGCCGGCCATCCGCTTGGGGATCGTGATCTCACGCTTGTAAAAAGCCTCCCCGATGTAGGAGTGCTTGCGCGTCAGGCGCGTGATCTGCGGCGGCGTGATTGCAGGCTCCAGGGTGTTGGGGGTGCCCAGGCCGGCATCATCCAGCGTGCCGGGCAAAGCGATCGGTTGGAAGGTGGACAGGCTGTCCAGGCTCACCTGCCATTGTCCGGACAGGTCGAGCGGGCGCTGCTGCGAGCAAGAAAGGACCAGCAGGGCCAGGAGGGGTAGCAGAATTCGTTTCATCGTTCTCAAAGATAGTCATTTTCGAGCAGAAAGCGGTCGGGGACGAAAAAAACGTGAAAAATTCGAAATAAATTTGGAGAATTCCCAAGAAAGGAATACCTTTGCAATCCCAAAACGGAGGACTCGTTAGCTCAGTTGGTAGAGCACAACACTTTTAATGTTGGGGTCTCGGGTTCGAGCCCCGAACGGGTCACAAAAGTGAAACGGGCTTTCGTTTGACAATATTGCTTCCTTAGCTCAGTTGGTAGAGCACCTGACTCTTAATCAGGGTGTCTAGGGTTCGAGCCCCTAAGGGAGCACCAAAAAGGCCTTTCAGCATAGCTGAGAGGCCTTTTTGCCGCTCCCGGCGTCTTATTCATCGAGGGGGCGGACCCCCTCGAGCACCCCTGCGTCGCTTCGCTCCGGGATGCAGACTCAGCATAACGCCAGAGCGTTTTTGCGTGCTCCCGGGGTCTTGTTTTTTCGTCAGTATGCTTTATCTTTGTAAAAACCACACACATAATGAATAAACCAATTATTCCAACCATTTTGCCGGCATTGTGCATCCTGGGCCTTCTGGCCGGTAGCCTGTCCGCATCTGCACGGATTCACAACGTGCGGGACTACGGCGCCAAGGGTGATGGCGTCAGCATCGATTCACCCGCGATCAACGCCGCCATCTCGGCCGCTGCCGCGGAAGGCGGCGGCCTCGTGTACCTGCCCGCCGGGCGCTATGCGAGCTATTCCATCCGCCTGGCCAGCCACATCCACCTTTATTTGGAAAAGGGAGCCGTGCTGCTGGCCGCCACGCCCACCGCTACGGAAGGCTATGACCTGGCGGAAGATTTCGAATGGGGCCGCGAGTATCAGGACTACGGCCACAGCCATTGGAAGAATTCCCTGATCTGGGGCATCGGCCTGGATGACATCACCCTCAGCGGGGAAGGTCTCATCGACGGTTCCGGCCTGATCCCGGATTACGGCGATCTGCCCGGCTTCCGCGTCGGGCCGCTCAAAGGCAATAAAGCCATCTCGCTGAAGAACTGCACCAACGTCGTGTTGAAGGAGTTCACGATGTACAATTGCGGTCACTTCGCGCTCCTTGCCACCGGCGTGGATAACCTGATTATCCGCGACCTGGTGGTGGATACCCAGCGCGACGGGCTCGATATCGACTGCTGCCGCAACGTCCTCATTACGGGCTGCCGGCTTAACTGCCCCTGGGATGATGCCGTCGTTCTCAAGGCGTCGTATGCCCTGGGCCGATTCAAGGACACCGAGGACGTAACCATTTCGGATTGTATCATCTCCGGCTTCAAGGAAGGAACCATGCTCGCAAACACGAACCTTCCGCCGACCGGAAAGCCCGGGTATTCCGTGTCGCCGGACACCCGCACGAAGGCACCCTTCATCTATCGCGGGACCGGCCGCATCAAGTTTGGTACGGAGTCCAGCGGGGGCTTTCGCAACATCGCCGTAACCAACTGCACCTTCCACGCTTGCGGGGGAATTCTCCTGGAAACGGTGGACGGCGGCGTGCTGGAGGACGTGGTTTTCAGCAATATCACGATGCGGGGGACGAACGCACCGCTCTTTTTCCGCCTCGGTGCCCGGATGCGCAGCCCCGAAAACACGCCGGTGGGCATATTCCGCCGCGTACGGATCAGTGACGTCAACGTAAGCGACGCCGACCCGCGTTATCCCATCCTGATCTCCGGCATCCCCGGTTACCGCATTGAGGACGTGACCGTGCACAACGTGCATATCCGTTTCCAGGGCGGGCTCACTCCCGCCGACGCGCCGGCCGTGCAGGAGGTTCCCGAGCGCGAGAACGCCTATCCGGAGCACAATATGTTCGGGGTGATTCCCGCCAAAGGCATTTTCCTGCGCCACGTGGGCGGCATCGAACTGGACGGTATCCACCTCGACTACGACAAACCGGACACCCGGCCGGTCCTGGTGGCGGACGATGTGCAGGGTCTGCGGCTGAATAATATCACCGTCGCCGGCGTGGATGTCACTGCGGAACTGCGGTAAGCAATTTGATCGGCAGACCTCCGGCCGTTTTCCATCAACGACCGTCAACGACCTTCAGCAACCAGTCCTCGGAAAACCCGACTTGGATATCCACGACAACGCCCTGCGGAGAAATGAGTACGAATGTCGGGATGCCGCGGCTCTTGAAAGAACGTATGCTGCCGGAACTGCCTGAAGGATCCCGCCAGTCCGCCCAAGTCACCGGATGTTCTTCGTGTCCGCGCTGCCAGACAGCGTCCTTGTCCAGGCTGATGCTTACGATTTCCAGTCGGTCGCCTGCCTTTTCGTGCAGCTGCTTCAGAACCGGCATGGATTTGATACAGGGACCGCAGCCCAGGCTCCAGAAGTCCAGCAGTACCGTTTTACCCAGGAACTCGGAAAGTCTGCGCTCCCTCCCGGAGCGGTCGGCATACGGATAATCCGGCAGCGTGTCCACCGCCCACTGCCTCATGACGTCTCCTTCAAAATGATAAAGCGTGGCGACAACAGGATCAGAACCGGAAATGCCGTCGGCCCTGCCTTCGACGACCGTCTTGCCGGACCGCCCCGAACAAGCCGTAAGGAGCCCGGCCAGCAGGAGAGCTCGAAGAAGGTGGAATACGATGGATCCCCGTCTACAGCCAGTACTCATAGAATTTGGCGATACTTTCCATTCCTGCAAAAAACTGCCTCAGGAGGTAGCTTTCGTTGGGGGAATGGATGGTGTCGCGTTCCAACCCAAAACCGAGCAGGAGCGGGTCGATTCCCAGGATCTTCTGGACCTCGGCCAGGATGGGGATGGAGCCGCCGCCCCGGGCAGGCACGGGATCGATGCCGTAGACTTCCGCCACGGCGCGGGAGGCTGCGCGATAGGCTTCGGAGCTGATCGGGATCAGGAAGCCGTCGCCGCCGTCCCGTTCGGTGATCTCCACACGTACGCTCTTCGGCGCGATCTTTTTGAGATGGCGGGAAAGGAGCCGCGTGATCTCAGCGCTGCGCTGATTGGGCACCAGCCGCATGGAAATCTTGGCGTGGGCCTCGCTGGGAAGCACCGTCTTGGCGCCCTCGCCCGTGTAGCCGCCCCAGATGCCGCAGACATCCAGGCAGGGGCGGATAGCGGTGCGCTCGAGGGTCGTGTAGCCCTTCTCGCCGCGCACGTCGCGGATGTCCAGGAACTCCTTGTATTCCTGCATGTCGAAAGGCGCTTTGGCGAGCAGGCGGCGGTCGGCGCGGGAGAGTTCGACCACTTTGTCGTAGAAGCCGGGGACGGTAACCCTGCCGTCCGCATCGATCAGCGAGGCGATCATCTCGCAGAGCACCTGGATGGGATTGGCCACGGCTCCGCCGAAATGGCCGGAGTGCAGGTCCTTGTTGGGACCGGTGACCTTGATCTCCAGGTAGCTCAGGCCGCGCATTCCGCAATTGATGGAAGGGACCTTGTCGCTGATCATCGTGGTGTCACTGACCAGGCAGATGTCTGCTTTGAGCAGCCTTCTGTGGGCCTTGATCCAGGCGGGCAGCGAAGGACTCCCGATCTCTTCCTCGCCCTCGAAGAGGAATTTCACGTTGTGGCGGAGGCGTCCGCTGCGCAGCAGGAATTCGAAGGCTTTGATGTGCATGAAGAGCTGGCCCTTGTCGTCGTTGGCGCCGCGTCCCCAGATGGCGTCGTCGTGGATCCGGGGGTCGAACGGATCGTGCTTCCAGAGCGCCAGCGGCTCGACGGGCTGGACGTCATAGTGGCCGTAGATGAGCACCGTCTTCGCTTTCGGGTCCACGGTCTTGCGGCCGAACACGACGGGATGGCCCGCCGTGTCGCAGACGCCGGCTTCATCGGCGCCCGCTTTGAGCAGCAGGTTCGCGAGGGTTTCGGCGCACAGGTACATATCGTCCTTGTGGGCGGGCTGGGCGCTGACGGAAGGGATGCGCATCAGGGAGAACAACTCCTCGAAGAAGCGTTCCCGGTTTTGTTCGATGTACTCTCTCATGATCTGCGGAGGGTCTTTGACGTGAGGTTGAGGTGATATTTGTAGGTGCGGTTGCCGTGGTAATAAGCCATCGCAAGGGTGTTGGCGTCGTCGAAGGAGATGCTGTTGAGCAGGCGGTCGCGGTAGTGGTCCGCGCATTCCACCTCCGCCCAGGCGAGGACGTAGTTCTGCTCCGACTTCTGGTACACGACGATCACGGTGTAGCCGCGGTGGTCGAACATCGCGGCGGTATATTTCGAGGAATTCTTCTTTCCCTTGGCGGCCTGGTACTCCTCCACCAGGGAACAGTTCTCCGGGAGGATATTGAATTTCAAGTGCGTGGAGCCGCCGCTGAGGGTTTCGGCGTTGACGTCCAGCCACCACTGGATGGCACCGTCGGTGAGATAGAACTTCTCCGGGATCTCCTCCAGCAAGGGATTGTCCTGCACGTCTTTGAGCAGCAGGCGCATGAAGGGCCGCTCCGCACCGGTCATCGCCACCTCGTTGATGCGCCCGCTGATGTGGTAAGGCGCGGGATCGTCGGATGCGAGTTGATTGATCCCGTCGAAGGAGACGCAGCCAAAGTCGTCGGTCTGCGGGGCATAGGCCGCGGCGACATAGGTCTGGTCCGTGCCGTACAGGTCGTCCAGCAGGTAGTTGAAGCGCAGATAACGCGAACCGCGAATCGTGATCACGGAGGTGCTATCCACAAAGTGCCGGTAAGCCGCTTCCCCCTCGGGCGCGGCGGGAGCGTCGTAGAGGCTCTCCTGCACCCATCTGCCGGCTTCGAGCTTGAACGTGACGATGCGGACCACGTCCAGGGCAATCAGCATCTCCGGTCCGCCGAGGCAGACCGCGTAGATGCGGTCCACGGCCTCCCGCCGGTCGGCGATGGCCAGGAAATCCGTGTCCTCGGGCAGCAGCGGCGCGGCGATGGCGGCGGCCTGCGAGAGGTCGTAGGGCGAGATGTTGAGCAGGGTGTCCCTGCGTGCCAGGATTTCCTCCGCATAGACGGAGGAGGGATATTTCTTCAGGAACTTGTCGAACGCCTCGAGGGAGGGATCCGACAAGGTTTTCTGGTAGAGCTTGGTTTCCGCCCGCTTCTGGGCGGAGAGGGGTACGGCCGTCAGCAGCAGGAGCAGGACGGCGGGAAGGAGGCGTCTCATTACAGGAATTGTTCGAAGTAGTCCGTAATCTTCTCGTAGAGGTGTACGCGCGCCTTGCCGCGCATATTGTGCTCATCGCGCGGATACGGGAACCAGTCCACGGGCACGCCCGCCTCGATGCAGGCCTGCATGAAACTTAGCGAGTGCTGCGGGACCACGGTTCCGTCCAGGATGCCGTGGCAGATCAGCACGCGGCCCGTCAGGTCCTTGGCGCGGGGAATCAGCGAGGCGGCGGCAAATCCCTCCGGGTTGGTCTCCGGGGTGTCCATATAGCGTTCTCCGTACATCACCTCATACCAGCGCCAGTCGATGACCGGACCGCCGGCCACCGCCACCTTGAAGAAGCCCGGCGTGCGGGTGGTCAGCGACAGCGTCATGAAGCCGCCGTAGCTCCAGCCGTGGACGCCGATGCGCTCGCGGTCGATCCAGGGAGACCGGTCCAGCAGGGCCCGGATGCCGGCCATCTGGTCTTCGACCTCGGCGGTGCCGCACTGGCGGTTGATGGCCTTCTCGAAAGCGGCGCCCCGGTTCTGGGTGCCCCGGTTGTCCTGCACATAGACCACGTAGCCGCGCTGCGCCATCAGCATCTCCCACATGCGGATGTTCCCCAGCCAGGAGTTGTTGACCATCTGGGAATGGGGGCCGCCGTAGACGTAGACGATGAGGGGATATTTCTTCGCGGGATCGAAGTCGCGCGGGTAGAAGAGGCGGTAGTAGTTGTCGAACTGCCCGTCCGCGGACGGGGTGGTCCCGAATTCCACGCGGCACTGGGCATACTCGTCCAGCGGGTCGAGGGCCGTGAGGACCTGTTCCAGGAGCTTGCCGTCGCAGCTGCGGACCTGCGTCACGCCCGGGACGTTGAAACTGCTGTAGCGGTCGATGAACCGGCTGCAGTCCGGGGACATCACCACCTGGTGCCAGCCGGGTTCGGGGGTGAGCCGCTGCGCCTTTCCGATGCCTTTCTTGCCCAGGCGGACGCGGAAAAGGTGGTTCTCGACCGGGGAGACCTCGGCGGAGGTGTAGTAGACGTATTTCCCGTCGTTGGCCACATAGGCGACATCCGCCGCCACGGGCGTGATGCGCTCGACCTGCCCCAGGGTGTCGCAGCGGTAGAGGCTGCGCCAGCCGTCCCGGTTGTCGGTCCGGTAGAGGAACTCGTAGCTGCCCTGCAGGAAATAGAGCGGGTCGAGCGGTTCCACCCAGGCATCGTTGCGCTCGGTCAGGAGCGTGCGCACGAAGCGGCCGTCGTCGGCGCGGTACATGTTGAGGTGCATCTCATGCTGGGCGCGGTCGAGGACCTGTACGAAAATGTATTTGCTTTCCGGCGACCAGGTTACGCCTGCCAGGTAGCGCTCCGCGTCGAAGTCGGTCACCTGCAGGGTACTGAGGATATGGCCTTCGAGGTCGGTCACGCAGAGGCTGATGTGCTCCGAGACCATCCCGGCCATCGGGTAGCGTATCATCTTCAACCCGCCGGTGCGGGAATCGATGTCGATCAGCGGGTACAGCGTGACGGCGGATTCATCCTTGCGGTACACGGCCAGGTGCTGCCCGTCCGGCGCCGGGAAGACGCCCCCGTTGATGCCGAACTCGTTGCGGCTGACGCTCTCTCCGTAGACGATGCCGGGTCCTTCCGGTTCGGGCAATTTCCACGTGGGTGCCTTCCGCTCGGGACGCTCCTTGGTCAGTTCGCCGGAAGCCGTCCAGAAGAGGGGCACCTGCTCCGGCGTGACGCGGCGCTCGCCCAGGCCGACGGATTCGGCTACGGTGAGCAGGCGGGCATTGGGGTTCCCCTCCGGATGTGTCGCCAGGACGCCCGCCACCAGGAGGATCAGCGCGCGCATCATAACGACTCGCTGCCGGTGATGACCGGAATCTCCGACTGGACGGAGCCGGGACTGATGGAGACGATCTTATCTACGATATAGCGCTGCATGCCCCGCCAGGGGAGCATTCCGTTGTATTCCTTGTAGTGGAGTTCGACATTCTTGCCGCTGCAGAGCATTAGCGAATCAGCCACGGCCTTGCTGACCACGGAGAAGTTGAACTCGTTGGACTGCAGGCTTCCTCCGGTCTTCTGGTTGCTCTTGAAGCCGGTCTGGATGAGGCGCCCCTCGTAGGTCTTCCAGACCCAACCCTTGTAGACGATCTGGTTGAGTTCGCCGGCCTTGACGCCTTCGCCGAACACGAAATAGAACTTGAAATACCCGAACACCGCGCCCGCCACAAGCAGGACGGCGACGATCCAGGTGATGATTTTGCCTTTGGTTGACATATGTGTAGGATTAGAAAACAGAATAAACGAAAGAATACGATGCAGTGGCCTGGGCGTAGGTGATGCGCCCGACCTTCCCCTGGGCTGCGGTGGCCGTGACGGTATAGGTCCGGGTAGCCATGGGGGCGTCCATGATGATTTCGCCGTCCTCAGGATCCACGAAGACATCGCCCGTATCGCCAGGAGAAAGCGAATAAGTCACTTTGGTCATGGCGCCCTCCACCTGGAATCCGGAGAAGGTGGGAGATACTTCTCCGATGTTCTTTCCGGTTATATCCTGTCCGTTGTAGTAGAACTTCAGGTTCTGGAGCGCCATGCCGTTAGCGTCCAGCAGCAGCCCTTTCTGGCAGGAAGCCAGCGTAATCACCGCCACAACGGCAAGCAGGATTTTTAGAAAAGCTCTCATATTCGTTATACTAATATTGTTACGAAGGTAGATATTTTTTTCAAAATAACGGAAGGAAGAGGCACGCAAAAGAAACCACGCACTCCAGCCGTTTCCCGGGGGCACAGAAACTCGATTCACACCCCAAACGGGGAAAATGGCACCTTCGGGGGGCAAAACAGCCTTCTGCGCCCCCCGATCGACCCGGGGAGGCCGAAGGCCGACCGGGAATACAAAGAAAGGTCCAGCCGTTTTGGCTGGACCTTTTTTGTGCTCCCTTAGGGGCTCTAGTATTTCACCTCGAACACATAGCTGCCGGCGCCGAGTTCCATCAGCACCCGGCCGCGAAGCGCGCGGGGTTTCCCGACACCCTCGATACCCTTACGCACGAATACCTTGGAGATCGGGGACAGTTCGTCGGCATTGCCGACCTGCAGCGTAAGCGACGCGGTAGTGTTCGCGGGGATCGTCACGCGGTAGATATAGCCGCCTTCCGTCTTCTCCCAGCCGCTCTCGACACGACCGTACGGCGTCTCGAAGCCGCCCTTGGCGAAGCTTTCCTCCCCGCCGACCTTCGGCTGCAGGAGGAAGTGCTTGTAGGCGGGGTGCTCCTCATCGCGCTGGATGCCCAGCTGGTGCGAGAACATCCATTCGCCGATGGCGCCATAGGCGTAGTGATTGAAGGAGTTCATGTCCACGGGGCCGAATCCGTTCTCGATGGTGTAGGAATTCCAGCGCTCCCACATCGTGGTCGCACCCTGCAGCACCGGATAGAGCCAGGACGGATACTTGGTCTGCTCGAAGAGCGTGTAGGCCACGTCATCCCGGCCGCCCTCGGACAGGGCGGGGTTGAGATACGGCGTACCGATGAAGCCGGTCGTCAGGGTATTGCCGTGCTCCTCGATGTCGGCGACGAGGTGGGCGACGGCCTTGTCACGCAACTCGCCGTCGAGCAGGCCGACATAGAGCGGCAGCGCGTAGGAGGTCTGCGTGTCCACCGGGACGATATCGCCGTCCTTCGGCGCATTCGGATTCACCGGCATCCCAGGCCAGCGGAACGCGACATACGGGGCTACCGTCACGCCGTCTTCGTTGATATACTTGGCCAGGAAGGCCGCCTTGACCTTGTCGTAAAGGGCGGCATACCGGCGGGCCTCGCGCGTCTTGCCCAGCGCCTCGGCCATCCGACTCATCATATGGGCGTCGTAGGCGTAGTAGGCCGTGTTGGTAAGGCCGATGTCCGTGCGTTCGATGGCCAGGTGGTCACCGATGCCCGAAGACACCTGCGAGCCGTCCGGATTGGCCTGGCGGTCGAGATAATCCATATAACGGACCATCGAATCCCAGTGCTGCTCGAGCACGCGGAGGTCGCCGAAGGACTGCCACACCTGCCAGGGCACGATGATGCCGGCATCCATCCAGCCCATCCAACCGGGCTGGTCATTGGTGAAGCCGTAAGGCGGACGTCCCGTGACGGGATAATAGTTGAAGTAGCTGCCGTCGTAGTTCTGGTTGTCACGCATCGAATGGAACCAGCGTGCGTAGAACTTGTCCACCCACGGGCTGAAATAAGTCGCGGCGCGGGCGAAGACCTGGGCGTCGCCCGTCCAGCCCTGGCGCTCGTCGCGCTGCGGGCAGTCGGTCGGAACGGACTGGAAGTTGTCCCGCTGGCCCCACTGGATGTTCTGGAAGAGGCGGTTGATGTTCGCATCGGAGCTCTCGTAATCCGCGGTCGTATTGCCGATGGACTCGAGCACGACGGCCTTGACGGAGGAGAGCGGGAGCGGCTTGTCCAAACCGGTCACGGAGACATAGCGGAAGCCGTGGTCGGTGAAAAGCGGCTGGTAGGTCTCGCCCTCCTTCTTCCCGCGCATCGTATAATTGTCGATGGAGACGGCTCCCCGGTAATTCTCGACATAGACCTGGCCTTTCTTCGCCTGGTACATCTCGATCGTGTAGGGTGCCACCGGGTCGGTCGGAATGCGTTCGGGATAGATCATCTCGCCGTAACGCAGGTTGACCACCTGGCCCGACTTGCCCTTCATCCCCTCCAGGCGCGGCACACCGATGATGTTCTGGCCGAAGTCATAGACGAAGGTGCCCTTGACCGGCTCGGTCACGGAAATGGCGTCCAGGGTGATGTTGTTCTGGACCGGCAGGCCCACATAGGCCTGGATCTGCACGCCGACTGCCGGGCGCTCCAGGATGTCGGCGGCCGGCCAGGCGGAGTCGTCGAAACCGCCGTCCTTCCAGCCGTCCACTTCCTTGCGGGCGTCATAGTCTTCGCCGAACTGGAAGCCGTTGCGCACCACGGGGCCGTGGTCGTATTTCTTCCAGCTGCCGTCCGTGACGATGATCTGCTGCGTACCATCCTCGAAGGTCACCAGGATCTTGGCGAGCAGGGACTGGCGGATGCCGTAGGGGTCCACATAGGCGGCGGTGAAGATGTTCAGGTCGCTGTACCAGCCGGCGCCGAGCATCGCCCCGAAGCCGTTGGAGCCCTCCTTCAGCATGTCGGTGATGTCGTAGGAGTTGTACATGATCCGGTAGCGGTAGTCCGTCCAGCCGGGGTTGTAGTAGTCGTTGCTGACGCGCTGTCCGTTGATGTAGAACTCATAGATGCCGCGGGCGGTGACATAGAGCCGGGCATCCTTGACCGGCTTGGTGAACTCGACGTTCTTGCGGAGCATCGGGGCGGACACCAGGCCATAGGGTTCCCAGACCTGCAGGCGACCGTTGCCCGTGATCTCGTGACGGGCCGTAGGGTCGGTGTAGAGGGTGGTCCCCCAGTTCTCCTCGGTGATCACGATGTTGGAGAAGACGGCCTTCTCCCCACGCGGCTGGCAGAAGCCGATGCTGTGCAGGCGGGCCCAGTCGGTGATGTATTCTCCGCTGGGATACGGGGTAATCTCCATCTGCGTACGGCTGCCCGAACGGACATTCTCCTGCGCAGGGCCTCCCGGCACGCCTTCGGTCGGGGTCAGGACACGACCGTCCAGATGCAGGGTCAGCAGTGATTTGAGGTGGTAGCCCGGCGTGCCGACCTGCAGGCGGACGTGGTGCGGGGCGTGCTTGTCGGCCGCGGCGATGCGGTCTGACAGGTTGATGGTCGAAAGATGGCGCACATCGCCCTCCACCGCATAGTCGATGATGAACTTCGGCTGATCCGCCACGTTCAGCTCGACGGTGATCCAGTTGTCCTCGTCCTTCACGCTGTAGGCGAAGACGGCCCGGTTGCTGCCTTCGGGAATCTGGACGTCATAGTCGATATCGAAGAAGGTGCGGTACTTGGAAGCGCCGACTTCCTGCGAGCCGATCCACTCGGCCCGGCTCCAGCCGCTGCCCATCAGGCCCGTCTCGAACCAGGTCGGTTCCGACTCCGTCAGCTTCCCCTGTTCGTCCGTGACCAGCACCTTCCACCAGTAGCGGGTGCTCGGGCGCAGGGCCTTGCCTTCGTAGGGAACGTTCAGGGACTGGTCCGTGCGGACGGTCCCGGAGTCATAGACATACTCCCCTTTCGCAAGGGCATCTTCGCCGGCCGCCACCAGCACACGCCAGGCCCGCTGGCTGGCGTCGTAGCGGTCCGACTGCATCTGCCAGCTGAAGTACGGGCGCGCCTCGTCGATCCCGATGGGCGTGTCCATCGCTTCCGTGCGCAGATTCACGATCCGCGTCGCACCTGCCATGCCTTCGCCGGGCGGGAATGCCTGAGCGACAGAGACCGTGACAAGCAACAAGCTAACAATCAATAACTTATCGAAATAACTACCCCCGTTTTTGATAGGTAGACTTTTCCGTAATCCAAACATATTCAATGACTTACAAGTCACGGCCACCTGCTACAGGTGCCGCTTCATAAACTCCAGATAATAATCCCAGTCCTGCGGCTGAATGCCGTGGCCGCCTTCGTGCATCACGTAGCCGAGGGTTGTGTAGAGCGGCTGGTCGGCCGCAGGCAGTTCGTTACCCGCCGGGACGTCGCAGCCCAGCAGCTGATAGACCTTGCGGGCCTCGATCAGCGAGAGCCATTCGCCCATCGGGTCGGACCAGATGTCCGTGGTGCCGGTCTGCAGGAGCAGCGGGCGCGGCGCAATCAGGGCCACCACCATATGGGCGTCCATCGGCATCTGGGTCATCTTGTCGCTCCAGTAGGCGTAGCGGGGGCAGAACTGGTACGGGTAACGGGTGGGCTCCGTCAGGTGCGCGATCGTCTCGCCGTAGACGCGGCGGCTCATCGCAGCGCCGCCTTCGCCCGAGCAGCTCGGCATCACCACCGCGATGCGCGGCTCGATGGCTCCGGTCCAGATCGTCGTCTTCCCCAGGCGCGAGCAGCCCGTCAGCGCGATGCGGCCGGCATCCACGTCCGGATCCTTCTCGAAATAGTCCACCACCAGGCTGATACCCATCGCCCAGGCGCTGATGCTGCCCCAGTCATCCGACACACGCGGGGTGCCGGGCTTGTGGAAGAGGCCCCGCAGGCCCAGCTCGTCGTCATCCTGGAAATCCGGCGTGATGTCGCTGTAGTTGAGCGTGGCGAAGCCGAAGCCCTCACGCAGGTATTTCTTGATGGTCGCGTCCATCCCGAAGGGGCTGGGGCCGCCACCCATATTCATCGAAGGGGCTTCCACCATCGTCCGGGTCTTGGTGTCCCAGCGGCGGCCGGGCTTCACGCCCGGATCGCTCACCACATAATTATTCGGCGAGAAATTGAGGTCCAGCAGGATAGGCGCCGGGCCCGCGGCATCCTTGGGCAGGTAGACCAGCACATCCACGCGCGGCCCGTCATTGTCGGGCGAGAAATAAACCGTAATCTGCTTGCGCACGGCCTCGCCGCCGAAACCCGCATCCGTCTGCACGTCATAGCGCAGCGCAGGCTTGGCGACCGGCCAGCGGCCATACTCGTTCTCTTCCAGGATTTTCACGATTTCCGCGCGGCGTTTCGCCCACTGGCGGGCGTTGCGCACGGGTTTGCCGTTGTTGAAGGTCAGCAGATCAGGCAGGCCGACACGATAGTCGCCCACCAGCAGTTCGTCATAATTCACCGGGATCCCGGCCACCGTGTCGCGAACCTGCGCGAACGCGAAAGCGCTGCAGAGCAGGGCACCGCAGCAAAAAAGAAACATTCTTCTCATATAGTCATAATTGGTTCTCGTTTATACAAGGTAAAGATACATATTTCCCCGCAAAATGACTATATTTATCTCCGCAAAACCACCATCCACCCCATGAAATCTCTCCTTCCCCTGTCTCTCGGACTGCTCGCCGGCGCGGCGGCGGTCCAGGGAGCCGAGCCCCGGCTCCCCAAAAAGCCCAAACAGCAACCCCGGATGAACGTGCTGTTCATCATGTCGGACGATATGCGCACCGACTGGAAAGTCTACGGCACACCCCAGATGCACACGCCCAACCTGGACGCCCTGGCATCCCGCGGGGTGCTCTTCCAGCACAACTACTGCCAGTATCCCCTCTCGGGTCCGTCCCGCACCTCCCTGCTTTCCGGCCACCGTCCCACCTCCACCCGCATCTACGACAACTCACCCTGGTGGGGCGCCGACCATCCGGAGTGGCACAGCCTGCCGATGTACTTCAAGGAGAACGGCTACACGACCTACGTCGCCGGCAAGATCTTCCACGCCGGCATCGAGGACACGGACGCCTGGGACTTCGGCGGCTGGGCACGGCGACGCAACACGGGCGTCGGCGATTTCCAGCCCTCGTACGTCTCTGATGAAGAGCACCGCCAGTGGGTCGAGAGCCGCGGGGGCGGCGCCAAGCTGATCGCCTACAACGGCGTGCGCGAGATGGGGCCGGGCGACGAATACCTCGTCGGCCACGGCCGCGACTCCGACCGCTGGGGCCCGGACGAGACGCGCTACATCAGCGAAGAAGAGAATACCGACAAGGCCATCGGCTTCATCCGGGAGGCCGCGAAGAAAAGCGGGGAGCCGTTCTTCATCGCCTGCGGCTACTCCAAGCCCCACTCCCCCTTCCTCTGCCCGCAGCGCTTCTTCGACCTCTATCAAGACGTGGACGTGCCGCTTGCGGAGGACTTCTGCTCCTGGCCGATGATCCCGCGCGGCTTCCCCGCCGGATCCATCCGCGAGATCAACGCCGACGTCTTCATCAACCGGCATTGCTCCCCCGAGGACGCCCGGGAGGCCCTGCGTGCCTACTGGGCCTGCATCAGCTACGTGGACTGGAATGTCGGACGCCTGATCGCCGCCCTGGACGAGGAAGGGCTCGCCGACAACACCATCATCGTCTTCTGCGTGGACCACGGGATGCAGATGGGTGAAAAAGGCAAATGGTCCAAGGCCGGCTCGCTCTGGGAGGAAGGCACCAACGTGCCGCTCGTGATCGTGGATCCGCGCGCCCGGGCCAACGGGCAGACCACCTACCGCATCACGGAGAACCTGGACATCTACCCCACCCTGATCGAGCTCTGCGGCCTGCCGGAGAACCCGGACCTCGAAGGGACCAGCTTCGCGCGCCTGCTCACGGACCCCGAGGCGGAGTTTGACAAACCGGCCTTCACCGTCTGGAACAACCACGGCAAGGGTGTCACCGGCGTGGGCATCCGGACCGAACGCTGGCGCTATGCGGAATTCTACGGTGCCGGGGCAGGCCGGATGCTGATCGACGAGGTCAACGACCCCCACGAACTGGTCAACCTGGCCGACCAGCCGGAAAACGCGGCGCTGATCGCCCGCTTCCACCAGCTGGCCCAGGAGTATGTGAAAGGGCAGCGGGAGCTTACGCTCGAAGAATCACTCGCCCGCTGACGCAGCCTTCTCCGGACTGTCGGGCAGGGTTGTAGACCGGGATACGGGCATCGAGAAAGCGATGCCCTGGGCTTCGCGGCCCAGGCCGGCTTCCTGATAGATGGTCTTGAGCACTTCGTCCTTGATCTCCGAAGAGACCACAATCAGCACCAGTTCCTTGTCCGGCTGGATGGAGATGTCGAAGAACTCTTCCGCCTCCGGGTTGGCGGATCCGCGGGCACGGAGGACGGTGCCGCCCCGGGCGCCTGCAGCGCGGGCCGCTTCCATCACATTCTGCGAAAAACCTGCATTCACGACGCAGACAACCAGCTCATTAGAGTACTTTTCCATACTATTGTCCCTCCTTGACGGTTCGCTTGTCATCACTTAAAAAACCATATGTCAGCGCACCGATGACGCTCGTCATCGGGATGGTCAGGGCGATGCCCTTGTAATCCTTGCCTTTTTTGAACAGGCTGTCCAGCTCGTTGATCAGGGAATCCGCCTGATCTGAGCGGACCGCACTGATGATGAGGGTTTTGGGTCGCTCGCTCAGGCCCAGATAATTCAGGATCAGATGCGTGGTCCCCTTGGCCGGCATGGTGAGCTGCAGGTTGGCCCGGTGGGACTGGATGAAATGGGAATAATAGTCCGCCTTGTCGTTATGGACAACGGCCAACAGCAGCTCCAGCTTCATCGGGGCGATATTTCTCTCATTTTTCATAAGACCGCTCTATTCGAAGTAAATAATCTGATCGTCCGCAGCCGCCAGGATACGGCGCACCGCGGCATTCTCGCGCGCCCGCACGGTCAGCACGGACCGGAAACCAAGGCTCTGGATGGTAATCAACGGGGTCATCGCGACCATCGCCACCACGCCGAAAGCGAAGTCCAGCACAGCGGACTCCCCTTGCAGCGTGCAGCACGAACCGATCACCAGCGGCAGGATGAAGCTGGAAGTCAGCGGACCGCTGGCCACGCCGCCGGAGTCGAATGCGATGGCCGTATAGAGTTTCGGTACGAAGAACGACAGGCCCAGCGAGATCAGATAGCCCGGAATCAGGTAGTACAGCAGCGAGAAACCGAAATACACCCGCAGGACCGACAGGCCGATGGACACGCCCACACCGATGGACAGGGCGACCATCATCTGACGCTTGGACACTTCCCCGCCGGTGATCTCGGCCACCTGGTTGTTCAACACGTGCACGGCAGGCTCCGCCAGGACCACCACCATGCCCAGGATGAAGGCAAACGCGATCAGCAGCCCCGGGTTGACCTCCGCCAGCTGGGTGCCGATCTTGAAGCCGATCGGCATAAAAGCCATCTCGACAGCGGCCAGGAAAAACACCAGGCCAATAAACGTATAGACAATGCCGATGAGGATCTGGATGATCTTGGTCTTGGGAAGACGCAGGATGAGAGCCTGAAGGACGAAGAAGAACACGACCACCAGAACCAGGGACTTGCCCACGTCCGCCATCTTGTCCGTCAGCATATCCCACACGCCCTCGTCGAGGATGCTGTCCATCGAATAATCGGGTACGGTGAAACGGAGATCGCCCTTCGACAGCATCGAAAGGATCAGGACGGCGGCAACCGGACCTATGGAGCAGAGTGCGATCAGGCCGAAACTGTTCTCGCTTGCGTTCCGCCCGCCGACGGTCATGGCGATCCCCACGCCCAACGCCATGATGAAGGGCACGGTGATGGGCCCCGTGGTCACGCCTCCCGAGTCGAAGGACATCGGCAGGTAGGCCCCATTGCCGGCATTGAACAGCATCGCCGCCAGGCAGAACAGAATCATGTAGAAGAACAGCAGGAGCGCCGTCAGGTCAACGCGAAAGACGATTTTGAGCACGGCGAGCAGAAGGAACATCCCCACGCCCACGCCGACCGTCGCAATCAGCAGGGGCCCGTTCATCACGGCACGCACCTGCTCCGCCAGCACGGACAGATCCGGCTCCGCAACGGTAATCAACACCCCCATCACGAAACAGATCGGCAGGAGAATGCCCAACTTCCGAGAGCGGGTCAGGCCCTCCCCGACATGCTGGCCCATCGGGGTCATCGCCAGGTCCGCCCCCACATTGAACAAGCCGATGCCGAGAATCAGCAAAAGGGCGGAAATCGCAAAGATGCCGAGTTCCTTGGGCGTGATGTCCACCCAAGGGGTAATGGAAAGGATGAAGACCAGCGCCGTGACCGGGATTACCGAAACCAGCGCCTCCCGCAGCTTTTCCAGCAGGGCTTTCCAGATATCGGACAGGATGGAGTGCTTTTTGTCCATTGGCACAAAGATAATAGAAAAAACGGAAAGACCGCCCGGACGGGGCGGTCTTTCCGAAAAGAAGGGAATGCCAACTATTTTTTGGGGCTCGCGAAGCCGTAGCCGTTGGTCAGGCCGGTGGTCAGGCAGGTCGTCTCATTCATCGGGATGAGGTAGATCGGAGCCTTCTTGGCCGCGTAGTCAGCGTCGGTGTAGCCGCACATGAACTCGCTGCTCCAGCGGGCCTCGGTCACAGCGTCCTTGGTCACGCCCTTGGAACCCTGGGTGTAGGTGCCGGCGCCCCAAGGCGTCTTCACGTAACCACGGGCCTCGAGGGCCTTCGCCTCGTCGGAGTCGGGAGCGATGTAGCGGAACAGACCCTGGATAGCCACGTTCGTGTTGTCCTGGACGATGGTGGAGGCCGCCTTGCCGTCCTCGACGGCGACGGACACCCAGTCATCGTGCTGGCCGCGCCAACCCGGGACAAGCAAACCGTATTCATCCGTGCCATCCACGATACCGGCCGGCGTCTGCATCGTCAGGCGGTAGCCGAGAAGCTGCTTGGCATTGATGGTCTTGGTCCAGATCCAAGCCGGGAACTGGTTGCCGTTGGCGAACTGGACATAACCCTTGGTCTGGAGTTCCTTCATCTGATCGTTCAGCTGTTTGCGGAACTCATAGGCGACCTGCGGGAGCTTGCCGGTACGGATCAGGTCGAAACGACGGAGCGTCTCGCCCACGAACTCGAGCTTGCGCTCCTCGATGACCGCCTCGAAGACATCGTTGTTGACAGACTTCATCAGCTCGGTGAACTTGGCGTCACGCACGGCGGCCGGGAAGGCGCGGTCGTGGATCTTCCGGAGTTCGGTCGTAGCCTTGCCGGTGTCCCCGTTCACGGCGTATGCCTCGGCGAGCATGAGGATCATGTCGGCCTGACGCATATACACATAGTTGATACCGCTGTAGAGCTGGCGGGCATCCGGGTTGATCTGACGGTTCAGGTCATACTTGTTCATACCGATACCGACCGTGTTCTTGTTGGAGAGCGCATAGTTGTAGATCGCCTCCACACCGTTGCCGGAGGAACCGGTCACGTTGACGGACACGTCGCGGCGCATATCCTGCGGATCGAACATGCCGTACAGGACAGCCGGATAAGAGCAGGTCTGGGCGTTGGCCTTCGGCGGATATGCCGGAGAACCACCGTTGGAGCCGCGGCCGAAGTTGTAGGCGATACGGCTGCCGCCGCCCTGCTCCTTGATGGACCACTCGAAGATGGACTCGTCCGGCATCACCAGCTTGGTGACCTGGTCGAAGTAGTACTGGAACGGGTTGCCATAGGTACGGCCCTCACTGTCGGTACGCGGATCGACGGTGGTCAGGGACACGCCGGCCGGCTGGTTGACACCCTTCTCCAGGTACGGGAGGGCCCGGGTGTAGAAGGACTTCCAGTCGTTGCGGCGGCAATAGCTGGCGCCGCGGGCAGCGTCAGCGCCCCACTCGGTGAAGCTCAGCGGAGTACCGTTGATGTCGGTGTAGAAGGACAGCCCGCCCTCCAGATCCGTACGGCGGGTCTGGTAGCCGGCGGCCAGGAAGCACAGGCGGCCGATCAGACCGTCGGCATAGTTGCGCGTCATCTGGTCAGGCATGTGGTTGTTCTCGTTCATCGAGTACATCCACTTCTCCGCCTTCTCCACGTTGGCGATCTCGCTCTCGATCAGGAAGTCACGGTTCGTCAGTTCCTTGATATCCTGGCCCAGTTCCTTCTCGGTGTAGTAAATGCAGTCGCCGTAATGGAAGACGAGTTCATAGTACATCGTGGCGCGCAGGCAGAAGGCCTGTCCGAGCAGGTCGGACCAGTCGTTCGGAGCCGTCGCGAGGATGTTGTCGTAATCCTCCATCGCCTGGATGTTGGCAATCACCTGGTTGCAGCGGTTGATGCAGCTGTAGAAGGTGTTCCAATAACCCTTGAAGGAACCGTTGATATTGAAATTCTCCACGGAATAGGAGGACTGGCCACCGTAAAGCTGGGCGGCGCCGACCAGGTCGGCGATGATACCTACCGAGCAGCGTTCGATATCCGAACCGATGTCATCCAGGTTGGTCGGCAGACCGCTCGTGTATGAATTGGTCACGGTGTTGTAAGCACCCAGCATAACGGTTTTGCCGGTCTCATAGCTGGAGAAGACGAAGTTGGCGTCCACCGTCGAAGGGGAGGTGGCGCTCAGGAAGCCCTGGCAGGACACGACGGAGGCGCCGGCCAGTACAACCATAAGGAGATGATATATCTTTTTCATTGTCTTCATGCTTTTACGTTAGAAAGTAATGTTCAGGCCGAAGGTGTAGGTGCGGGCCATCGGGTAATTGCCGTTGTCCACGCCCGGAGTAGTGCTGCTGCTGATGTTGACTTCCGGGTTGAGGCCCGAGTACTTCGTCAGCGTGAAGAGGTTGGTCGCCGTCACATAGGCGCGCAGGTTCTTCATACCGATCTTCTTGGAGATGTTGGAAGGAATCGTGTAGCCGATGGTGAGGTTCTTCAGGCGCAGGAAGGAAGCGTCCTCCAGATAGGTATCCACCAGCATACCGACCATCGAAGTCGGGCTCCAGTACTTGGCGTTCGCATTCATCTTGTCGAGTTCGGCAGGATCGGAGACGAATTCCAGTTCGCCGTTGTTCCAGCGGTACGGGCTGTAGCAGTCCTTCACGAAGGCAAGGCGGTTGGCACCGAAGCGGTTGTCCTTGGAGCCGTAGAGGTTGGTCAGTTTCGGAACGTTCATGATATGGCCTCCCAGCACATAGTTGAAGGCCAGATTGAAGTCGAGGCCTTTCCAGCGGCCGCTCAGGCTGAAGGAACCGGATGCGGGCGGGACCATGCAACCGAAGTTGTAGGTATCGGCGGTCGTGATCTTGCCGTCACCGTTGAGGTCCTTGAGTTTGAGGGCGCCCGGGAAGGCGGCCTGGCCCTTCGGCAGGTTGAAGCTGGTCCAGTAGGAATCCTCACCCCAGTCAGGAATGCCTTCCTTCAGGGTGTAGACGCCGTTGGCGTAGTTGAAGTCCGCCGTGGTGTAGAAACCGTCAGCCTGGTAGGCCTTGATCATACCCATCGGGCTGCCTTCCTCGATGTAGAACTCGCCGTCGGAAGGACGGTGCTCGGAGTTGGCCCAGGAGCCGTACTTCGTGGAAGTCACGGACGGGCTGATGTACTCGACGCGGTTGGCGTTGTACTGGAACACCAGGTTGGCGCGCAGGGTGAAGTCGCGATTCCGCACGATGTCGCCGCCGACGCTGATCTCGATACCCTTGTTGGACACGGTACCGAGGTTCTGGTACTGGTAGCTGTAGCCGGAGGCGCCGTTGACCGGAGTCTGCATCAGCAGGCCGTCGGTGACCATCCAGTAACCTTCGATGCTGCCGGTGAAGCGCTCCTTGAGGAAGCCGAAGTCGATGCCGACATTCGCGGTCGAAGTGGCCTCCCAGCGGAGGTTCGGGTTCTGCATCATCGTGCCCGGATAGTAAGCCTGGCCGTAATCGTTCTCCGTGTCGGCACGATGGGTGCTGACGGTGGAGTTGGTGTTGCCGGACAGGGCCCAGGTCTCACGCCAGAGGTTGGCGTCGATGTTGTCGGAACCGGAAACACCGTAGCTGAGACGCAGCTTGAGGTTCGAGAGCCAATCCTTCGAACCGGCCATCCACGGCTCGTCGATCACGCGCCACGCGAAGGCCGCGGACGGGAAGAAGCCCCAGCGGTTGTTCGGGGCGAAGTTGGCGGAACCGTCGGCGCGGAACGTGACCGTGAACAGGTACTTGTCCATCAGCGTGTAGTTGGCGCGGGTGAACCACGACACCACACGGCCCGGCGTCGCATAGTTGGTCGTGAACGTGAAGTCCTTCGTGTACTGGTTCAGGAACGCGAAAGTGCGCTCACGGTCGAAGTTCTCCGGATACTCATAGCCGTAGAACTGCATCCAGGAGCTGTTCGTGGTGCGGATTTCGTTGCCGACCATGATGTCGGCGCGGTGATTCTGGTTCTTGAACGGGATCTGGTACTGGGCCGTGGTGGTCCAGTTCAGCCGGCTGCTCTCGGAGCGGCGCAGGGAGGCGGAACGGGTCTCGTTGCCGAAGCCCTTGTTGTAGTTCTCGATGCGGCCGAAACCCTTGTTCAGACCGATCTCGCTGCGGAGGGTCATCCCCTCGAACGGACGCCAGTTGATGGCGCCGATGCCGCGGAAGTTGTGGTTGATGTTGGCATTCTCCTCGTTGTAGGTCAGCTCGATAGGGTCATAGGCCGTGCTGACATATCTGAGGCCGTTGCCGAAACCGGAATAGTTTTCCTTTTCGGGTCCCAGCGGCTCCAGGGCACGGTACTGGTAGAGGTCACCCTGACGGGTGTTTCCGCGCGAACTGGAGTTGTTGTAGCTGACGTTGAGTTCGAGATCGAGGTTGTCCGTCAGGCTCTGGGTGCTCTTGATGGAGGCGTTGATCCGGCGGAAGAAAGAGTTGATGACCGTACCGTCGTCATACATATAACCGAGGTTGAATAGGGTCCGGTTGCGCTTGGTCCCCGTGCTCACCGACAGGTTGTGGCTGTGCGAGATGGCGGTCTTCAGGATGTCGCTCTGCCAGTTGTGGGAGGCGGCATTCGCATACTCGCCGTAGTGGTTGCCGTACTTGGCGCCGATGCCGAAGTATTTCAGCATGTTCTCGTAGTTGGTGGCGTTGTAGTCACGGGCATAACCGAGCGTGAACTTCAAATAGTCCAGCGGCTCCAGCACATCATAGATCTGCGAGGAGGAGTCCTTGATCTGGACATAACCGCTGTAAGACACGCTGGTCTGGCCTTCTATGGCGCTCTTGGTCGTCACGAGGATAACGCCCGCGGCGCCTCGGCTACCGTAGATGGCGGTGGAGGCGGCGTCCTTCAGGACGTTGATGCTCTTGATCTGGTCGGTCGGGACATTGGTGAGGTTGTCCACCGGGAAGCCATCCACCAGGATCAACGGATCGTTGGAACGGGTGATGGACTTGGAACCGCGGACGCGGATGGTCGGGGCGGAACCCGGGGACTGGTTGCCAACGGACACCACCACACCGGGCATCTTGCCCTGCAGGGCTTCGGCCACGTTGGAGACCGGGATGTCCAGGTCCTTGGCGCCGACGGCTACGACGGAACCGGTCAAGTCTTTGACTTTCACGGAGCCGTAACCAATCACGACGGTCTCTTCCAGCATCTCCGCGTCATCCGCCAGGACGACGGTCATGTTCGCGGCGGCGGCGACCCGCTGGGTCGTGTAGCCGATGCAGGAGACCTCGAGGGTCGTACCGGGAGCAACGCGAATCTCAAAGTTACCGTCAATGTCCGTGACCACACCTGTGCTGGTGCCGGGGACGATGACGGAAGCTCCGACGATGGCTTCTCCCTTGGAATCCAGAACTTTACCATTGCTGACGCCCTGGGCGAAAGCCGCAGGACCGGCAAGAAGCAAAGCGAAGCAGGCCGTAAGCGCTATCAGCGCCTGACGGCCGGTTGAGAAAATAGATTTCATCAAGCTTTGGATAATTGGTTAAACTTTATCGGTTAATAAACAGTAGTCTTGGGTCTGGCTTTGGTTTTTCCGCGTCTTGATAGACACAAATTTAGCAATTAATTTCAAAAATGTATCATAAAATGTAACAAAAACGCCACCGGACCGTCTTTAAACAGTCCGATGGCGTATCTTCAGGCCGGGAGACGCTGCCCCCCGGGCGACTTTTTCCCGGGTAGGGTC
>Ga0310696_10002293_pt1 | contig 25687 bp, 21 predicted proteins | sample AusTroGonzalo_MG_4_FD_203885 | JGI IMG/M metagenome (GOLD analysis project Ga0310696, IMG submission 203885) | Bovine rumen microbial communities from tropical cattle in Woodstock, Queensland, Australia - Gonzalo_02 (v2) (version 2) | ecosystem: Host-associated > Mammals > Digestive system >...
GATGATCCACTGCGGCGACCCGATTACCTATGCGAATCTCAATTCAAGTTACTACCAGCAGCACTTTTACTGCTATGGCAGATTACCACAACCTTAAAAGGAGGAAACAGCTATGAACCCCAAAATTACGAAGCTCCGCGCGGAGTTCGATAAAAACAAATCCAAAATCGCTGAATTGCAGGCAAAGAACCGCGAGCTGGAAAAGCAGATCAAAGAACTGGAGAACATCGACATCATCGGCATGGTGCGTGAGCGCGGTCTGACGATGGAACAGTTCGCAGAGCTGCTCGGCGGAACGGCTGTGCCTGTTCAGAAGAAGGAGGAATCCTACGATGAAGAAGTCTAAAATCCGCACATTGCTCTGCCTGTGTGCGACGCTGATCTGTATGCTCTCCCTTTCCGTCTCGGCTTTTGCCTCTGACGGCGGCGGTTATTACGCTTCCGATGAAAGCGGAAACGCCACGCCGCCCGACGCTATCGAAAGCCTGACGATCTCCACCGAAGCCGTTGACGTTGAGAAGGACGGCAGCAATGCCGCCTTTGAAATCGACCTCAATGCCGTAGACATTTCCGATCTGTTTGGCGGCTTGCTCTCCATGTTCGGAGAAGATGCGCTGACCCCCAGCGGAAATCTCACGCTGATCGACGACATCATGCAGAAGGAAAGCACGTCCGATGAGGATGATGAAGTACACAGCAAGCAGTTCATCACCGTTCAGAGCAAGAACGGCAATTATTTCTATCTTGTCATTGACCGCTGCGGCGAAACCGAAAACGTGTATTTTCTGAATCTCGTTGACGAAGCCGATCTCATGGCGCTCATGGAGGACGGCGATACCGCCGCAGCTCCCGCCGTCACCTGCACCTGCAAGGACAAATGTACTGCCGGTGATGTGGACACCACCTGTCCCGTCTGCACCACCAACATGACGGAATGTACGGGAAAGGAACCCTCAAAGGCGCTGACGGATAAGGATGCTGCCCCGGATGCAGACGATGAAAAGCAGACCGATGAACCGGAAGAAAAGCAGAGCAATCCCGGCGCTGTCCTCGTTGTCGTTTTGATTCTTGCCGTTGGCGGCGGCGCAGCCTATTACTTTTTGAAGGTCAAGAAGAATAAGCCGCAGACCAAGGGCAGCACCGATCTCGACGAATACGATTTCGGCGAAGATGAAATGGAGTTTGAACAGTACGATTCCGATGAGGAACATCCTGACGAACCCGCAGACGATACCGAAGAATGACCTATTTCACGAATAACCCTTTGGAACGGATGATGATGCAGAAGCCAAGTCCCGGAAAGGATAAAGCCCCGGTCATCACCGCTCCCAAGGGGCACCATTGCTACGGATGCGCCCGGTACGGCGAAGGCTGCGTTCTGCCGTGCTACCGGGACATCAACGCCATGAGAAAGGAGCAGAAAAATGTATCTCGTGATCGCTGAAAAGCCCTCCGTTGCACAGAGCATTGCCGCCGTCCTCGGCGCAAAGCAGAGATGCGACGGTTTCCTTGAGGGCGGCGGTTATCTCGTTTCGTGGTGCTACGGGCATCTGGCAGAGCTTGCCGATGCCCAGCACTACAACCCCGATTATGAAAAATGGGCGCTGAAAGACCTGCCCATCATCCCGAAGCCCTTTGAATTTACCGTGCAGAAGGATAAGAAAAAGCAGTTCGATCTGCTGAAAAATCTTCTGAAACGGCAGGACGTGACCGAAGTTATCAATGCCTGTGATGCAGGACGCGAGGGCGAACTGATCTTCCGAAACGTCTATGTCCTGTCCGGCACGAACAAGCCCATGAAGCGCCTGTGGATCTCCAGCATGGAAGATGATGCGATCCGCGAGGGCTTCCGTCAGCTCAGAGCCGGGAGTGATTATGATGCTCTGCATCATGCTGCGCTCTGCCGAGCTTATGCGGACTGGCTGGTGGGTATCAATGCAAGCCGGTATTTCTCTCTGATCTACGGACAGACGCTCAATGTCGGGCGCGTCGTTTCTCCGACGCTGGCGCTGATGGTTCAGCGTGAAGCGGAGATCGGCGGCTTTATCCCGGAGCCGTTCTACACCGTTCAGGCAGATTGCGGTTTTACTGCTGCGACGGAACGAATGAAGGACAGAGCCGAAGCAGAACGGATTTCGGCACTCTGCCGGGGAAAGCAGTTCACCGTGCAGAAGGTGGAACGCAAGGAAAAGCAGGAAAAAGCCCCGGCGCTCTACGATCTGACCACGCTTCAGCGTGACGCAAACCGGATTCTCGGTTACACGGCACAGCAGACCCTCGATTATCTGCAAAGCCTGTATGAAAAGAAGCTCTGTACCTATCCGCGCACAGACAGCCGGTATCTTACGGACGATATGGAATCTTCAATCCCGTCGCTTCTCGCTTCCGCATCTGCTGTCAGCGGACTGCCGAAGCCGGAACAGTATATCGGCAAACAGGTCTGCAACAGCAAAAAAGTGTCCGACCACCATGCCATCGTTCCTACCGTATCGGCGGCGAAAGCAGATATTGCCGCTCTGCCGCAGGGTGAACGTGAAATCCTGAAGCTGGCGGCAAAGGCACTTCTGCGCGGTGTCTGTGAGCCTTGCAGATACACCGAAGTGTCCGTAACGCTTATGTGTGGAAGTGAGAGCTTCACAGCCAAAGGCAAAACGATCCTCTCTGTCGGCTGGAAGCGTTATGAACAGGAATCGGAGGAAAAAGCGGAGGTTCTTCCGGAGCTTAACGAGGGACAGACTTTCTCTGCGTCGGAGCTTTCCGTCAAGGAAGGCAAAACCACGCCGCCCAAGCATTACACCGAGGATACGATCCTGTCCGCGATGGAAACTGCCGGAGAAAAGGATATGCCGGATGACGCGGAACGCAAAGGCATCGGTACACCGGCGACCCGCGCCGGGATTCTTGAAAAGCTGGTGTCCTCCGGCTTTGTGGAGAGAAAGAAATCCAAAAAGCTGACGAACCTGATCCCGACTTCCACCGGCACGGCGCTGATTACCGTGCTTCCCGAACAGCTCCAGTCCCCGCAGCTCACCGCAGAATGGGAAAACAAGCTCAAAGCGATTGAGCATGGCAAGCTGGATTCGGACAGCTTCATGGAGGATATTCAGGATATGCTCCGCGAGCTTCTGAAAACCTACACCCCGGTTCCCGGCGCGGAAGTCCTGTTCCCGTCCTCCCGGAAAAACGGAGGCGAGATCATCGGCAAATGCCCCCGCTGCGGCGGGAATGTCACGGAATCTCAGAAAGGCTTTTTCTGTGATAACCGGGACTGCAAGTTCGCTCTTTGGAAGAACAGCAGCTTCTTTACCAAAAAGAAAAAGCAGTTCACCAAGCCCGTTGCGGCCGCGCTTCTGAAAGACGGGCGCATCCGGCTGACGGGCTGCTATTCGGAGAAAACCGGAAAGACCTATGATGCCACCGTCCTGCTCTGCGACGATGGTGAAAAAACGGAATACAAACTTGATTTCGGAAAGGAGAAAAAAGCATGAAGTGGGTATTCTTTGGAATCGGCGTCGTTGTCGGCGGCGTGATCGGCGTTGTGACGATGAGCCTGTGTGCTGTCAGCGGCGCGGAATCCCGTCGTGAAGAAATGCGTTGGGATGAAACTGACACCTTATGAACGGGAGACCGTCATCCTGTATAACGAAGCCGAAGATACTGCCAGCGTTTACACCTACGACGTGAAACTGCTGACAAAGCTCCGGCGCTTATCTCAGAAGTATCCTGATCTGATCCGCCCGGACACACGCAACAATAGGACATTCATCGTCCCGAAGCGTTGTGTCAGCATCCGGGAGCCGTACAGCGAAGCACGGCGCAAAGCGGACAGTGAACGAGCCAAAGCAGCGGGCAGAAAACCGCCCGGCAGGAGCGCATCCGCAAAAACCGAATAAAGATATGCTCCTGCGCGGGACTGAAAATCCTGTGCAGGAGCGTCTTTTTTTGTATCAAATCTGAAAGGAGTTATCCCCATGGCTGAAAAGCAAACCAACAAAGACCGGCTGAGAGAGATCACAGCCGGCATTGAGCAAGGCATCAAGGAACTGTTTGAAAGCGACAGGTACAGAAGCTATCTGCAAACCATGAGCCGTTTCCACAGCTATTCCCTGAACAACATCATGCTCATCCATTCGCAGATGCCGAACGCCACCCACGTTGCCGGATTCAACCGCTGGAAAGACCAGTTCGGGCGGCACGTCAAAAAGGGCGCAAAGAGCATCCAGATCATCGCACCCACCCCGTTCAAAAAGAAGGTCGAAGAAGTCAAGCTCGACCCGGACACCAAGGCTCCCATGCTGGATAAGGACGGAAACGCCATCATGGAGGAAAAAGAAATCAAAATACCCATGTTCAAGGTCGTATCCGTATTCGATGTGTCGCAGACCGAGGGCAAGCCGCTCCCGGAGCTTGCGTCTGATCTCTCCGGCAATGTCAAGCAGTATGACGTATTCGTGGAAGCTCTGCGGCGCTCCGCTTCCGTTCCCATTGACTTCAAGCCTATTTCTCACGATACGGACGGCTTTTTCAGTCTGTCCGATCAGAGCATCACCATCCGCGAGGGCATGAGCGAGGTGCAGACGGTTTCCGCGATCATTCACGAAATCGCCCATTCCAGGCTCCACAATACGGACGTTCCCATTCCCGCAGATGCCGAAAAGTATCAGGAGGTGGAACTGTTCGACCAGCCCGCGCTGTTCTCCAACGGCAGGATCAAACAGGAGGAAGTCCCGGACGGTCTGTTCCGCTACGATCTGCGCGGCTCTGATTATGACCCCGGCGAGCCGATACAGGTTGAGGAAAACGTCCTTGTGAACCATGCCGGTACGATTCTCACGCTGAAACCATTGGAGCTTGGCGATAACGGCTTCCTCCGTCTGACCGAAGAAAGCGGACTGAATTTTGTCGGCGGTGAGATTTCCGCACAACAGTTTTTGCAGGAAAACAGAAAAGGCCGGCGCACCGAGGAAGTGGAAGCCGAGAGCATTTCCTATGCCGTCTGCCAGTATTACGGCATCGAAACCGGCGCAAACAGCTTCGGCTATATCGCCACATGGAGCAAAGATAAGGAACTAAAAGAGCTGAAGGAATCCCTTGAAACCATCAACAAGACTTCCTCCGCGCTTATCACCGACATTGACCGCAACTTCGCTGAAATCTGCAAGGAGCGCGGCATCACGCAGAAAGCAGAAGAAATCGAAGCAGATGAACCGGCGCTCTCCGCAGAACGCCTCTACACCGTCGATGACAACAAATACCTTCATGTGCAGCGTTCCGATGAAGGCTTCGATTACACGCTCTATGATATGGCGACCAAGAAAGAGATTGACGGCGGACAGCTTGACACAAAGATGGAGCTGATCTCGGAAGCGGCGCTTGAAATCTGCAAGCTCCATGAAATCGGAAACGACGCGCCGATCAGCCTTGCCGACATCAGTATTCTTGACGAGCTGCAAGCCGCAGAGGTCAAGGCGTGGGAGGACGATCATGTGACCAACATCGAAACTGTCCCCGAAAAATCCGATACGCCTGCCGTTCCCGATACTCCCGCAGATATGCTCCCGGACAGCCCGGAACAGAATCTCGATGAGCCGATGCCCGACCCGACGATCAGTGTGAAAGCTATGCAGAGCTACGGCTATACGGATGAAGAAATGCTTCCTTTGTCCAAAGACCGTGCTTTGGAGCTTGCCGAGCGCGACGTGACGGTTTACCTCCTGTACGGAGATAACACCGAAGCAATGGCGCTGGATGACCGGGAGATTATCGAACACGACGGGCTTTTCGGTATCACCCGTGAGGATTGGGACGCGATCAAAGCGGACATTCCGCTCCGCGACGTGGAAAAGCGGTTCATGCAGAACCCGGAGGACGGTATTCTGATCTACCAGCTCAAAGACACCGCCCCGGCAGCTCTGTGGTTTGCCGGATTTGACCGTTTGCAGGATGCCCCCGATGCCGACAACTACAAGGCGGTTTACACACAGCCCCTCTATGACGGCGGCTCCAAGGGCGAAGTGCTGGAACAGGCGTATCAGCAGTTCAATATCCAGCGTCCCGCAGACTTCACCGGTCACAGCCTGTCCGTCAGCGACATCGTTGCGATCAAGCGCGGGCCGGATGTATCCTATCATTACTGCGACAACATCGGCTTCAAAGAGCTTCCCGCTTTCAGACCGGAGAATTATCTGAAAGCCGCTGAAATGGCAATGGAGGATGATTATGGCATGATCGACGGCATCATCAACAATGGGCAGAAACAGCCCACGGTTGCCGAGCTGGAAGCACAGGTCAAAGCCGGTCAGTCCATTTCTCTGCTTGACCTTGCCAATGCCGTCAAAGCGGAGAAAAAGCCCTCCGTCCTTGACAAGCTCAAAAGCCTGCCGCCGCAGGAACACAAAAAGACCGCGCCAAAGCACAGCGCAGAAAGGGAGAGATAATCATGGAATTTACCAAAGACGAACTGACCCTCATCAGCATTTACGACAGTGCCGTTCGGAAAGGGACTATCGTGACGCTGAAAGATATGATGAAATACCTTTCCGTCGATGAAACCGAGCTGAACGATCTGACCAACTCTGCGATTGAAAAGCTGGAGAAGATCACCGATGAGGAATACGAAGCCCTCGATCTGTTCCCGGACTTTGATGAAATGGAGGACGCCAATGCCGAGTAAAGTACAGTTTTATTCGCAGATGGCAGACCACACGGCAAAGCAGATCACCGGCAGTTTTCAGTCCTGGACGGCGTTTTTGGAAACGGCGGCAAGGTTATATAAGTACCCGTACAACGAGCAGCTTATGATCTTTGCCCAGCGCCCGGACGCTACCGCCTGCGCGGACTATGACCTTTGGAATACGCAGATGCGCCGTTATGTGCGGCGCGGCTCCAAGGGCATTGCGCTTTTGGATACTTCCGGCGATAACCCCAAAATCAAATACGTCTTTGACGTAGCGGATACGGGCGGCGATGAGCGATCTCGCCGTCCTTTCCTTTGGGAATACCGTGACGAACACGCGGACGCTGTTTCTGCGGCGCTGGAACGCCGCTTTGAAGTCAGCGGCAGCGAAGGTCTTGCCGATCAGCTTGAACACATCGCTTCCCGGCTCGCAAGTGAGTATTGGGAAGAACATCAGCGCGACATCTGCGGCATCATTGCAGATTCTTTCCTCGAAGAATATGATATATATAACGTCGGAGTTGCCTTCAAAAATGCGGCGTCCGTCAGCGTGGCATACACCCTTATGTCCCGCTGCGGATTGTCCCCGGAGGACTACTTTGACCATGAGGATTTTCTGAATGTCTTTGATTTCAACACCCCGGCAACCATTGCCGCGCTTGGCACCTCAATCAGCGAAGCCAGCGAAAAGGTGCTGCGAACCATTGAAGTCACCATCAAAAATTATGAGCGTGAAAGGAGCGTTACCAATGAGCGAACTGACGTACAAGACCATCGGCGAAGTGCAGATTCCCGAACTGAGCCTGTCCGAGCAGACGACGGAGCCTCTCGGCAAGTACGGGAGGATGCGGAAGAAGTATCTCCGCGAGAACCGTCCGATTCTGTGGAATCAGATGATCCTGTCCGAGACCCTGTACCCGCACCTGCGGGAGATCGACGCGGCAGCGTACAGACTGTTGGAAATGTTGATGCCGGAACTGATGCAGGTGGCAGGCGTGACGGAGGAACTGAAAGCCAGCGACCCGATGACGTGGGTGGGGCTGATGAACAGTTGCAAGATTCAGGCGGAAGAAATAATATACAGAGACCTGATCTTCAGCTAAACTTTTTCGATGCCCCGGCTCCTGCCGAACAGCTCACCCTGTTCCCGACAGAAGCCGAACAAATGCAGAGGATTACCGAAGCGGAGAGCGTACCCGATACGCCCTTCGCTTTTTCCTTTGCCCAAGACGATATTGACCAAATGCTCCGAAGCGGGAGCAATACGGATAACAGCCGCATGAACATCGTTGCGGAATATGCCAAGGGCAGAAGCACAGACGAGCTTGCGGCGTTCCTCCAAACACAGTATCACGGCGGCTTCGGTCTCCATACCGATCACGGGGATATTTCCGCGTGGTACGCCGAGGACGGTATTCACTTTGCCCGCGGCAATGCTGCCCGCTATACGCAGTCTGCACAGATTGTCCCGTGGGCGGATGCCGCGAAGCGTATCGGTGAAATGCTGGATAGCGGTTCCTTTGCCACCAACGTGGAGCTTGCGGAAGCAGAAAACCATGAGCGCCAGCAAATCGCAGAATCTCTTTGGTATCTGTATCACGACATGAGCGAGGATGCCCATGAGGTCGGCTATCTTGGATGTATTGACGAGCTGCGCGGCGGCGGGTTCCCCGATGAAACGGCAAAACTTGCCGAACAGATCGCCGACCCGGTGTTCAGAGAACGGCTAACCTCACAGGTCAACGCTTTCCTGATTGCCTACGGCGATGACCGCAGCCTGATGCGTTTTAACTATCACAGACCCGATCAAATGCTCAATAAACTGCTGGACTTGAATCTGCCCCGTACAGAGTATCACACCGAGCTTGCCGAGCTGCCCACCGTCTATCCGTTCATTACGGAGGACGAAATCAACGAAGCGATCTCCGGCGGCAGCGGCATGGAGGGCGGCAAGTTCCGTATCTATGAGTATTTCAGCCAGTCGCACACCACCAAGGAACGAGCGGATTTTCTCAAAGAGGAATACGGGATCGGCGGTCATTCCCATGCGCTTTCCCGTTCTTCCCACAGCGGTGAGGATCACGATTCCAAGGGAGACCGTTTCAAAAAGGCGGACTGCGCCGATGTGATGCTCTCATGGACAAACATGGCGAACCGCATTGACGATCTGATTTCCAAGAACCGCTACCTGACCCCGTTGGAACAGGAAAAATACAAGGCGATCCATGATGCTCCTACCGCTTACAACAGCGTAAAAGAAGCTCACCCGGATGATATTGTGCTGTACCAAGTTGGCGAATTCTTTGAAATGTACGGCGAGGATGCAAAGACAGCCGTCGAGGAACTTGACCTGTATCTGACCTCTCGCAGAATCCCCGATGTCGGACGTGTGGATATGTGCGGCATTCCGGCGCGAAAACTGGAAGAATACGTTGAAAAGCTCCGGGATAAGCATGATGTGACGATCTCCGCTGTCAATGAGGACACCCATGAGCGTCATGCCTACACCATGCTTTCCATTGACCATGAAGCGGAACGCGCAGCGGATGCCTATGAAGCCGAACACGGCGCAGACGGTTATCTTGCTTTCCCCGGCAACAGACCGGAGGAAGAACCGAAACGTGAGCTGACGCAGGACGATATTGATGAATCGCTCCTGCGCTGGAACGGAGACCCGGACAGCCAAAGCCGTATGTTCTCCTATATGCGCGAGCATGGCAGAGAGCGCGGCGCGGCGGCATGGCTCAGTCAGGAGTACGGCGGTGATGTAAACGAGCCGCTTCATATCTCTCTTGCCGGAACCGATTCGGAAGTTACGCTGAAATGGGCGCAGGTGCAAAGACGCTTGCTCCAGCTCATGAATGACGGACGGTTCCCGGAACAACAGCAGAAGAATATCGCAGAATATCTCGGTGAGCGCGGAAACACGCTCTATTTTTATGCCCCTGTCAGTTTCGGCATTGAGACGGATTTCGGTGACGTGCCGAAGCTCCGTGACGATCAGCGCGTGGTGATTGCCTCGCCGGTCTGCTATCACGGCGATGAGTTTCTGCAAGAACACCGCGTCACTTTCCTGAAAATCGGGCGCGATATTGAGGAAGCACAGCTCAAAGGACAGAACCCCACGGAACAGATCGCCGCGATGGAACAGGCTGAAAATGCTTTCTATACCCCGGAGGACAGAGCCTACCATGTGGGCGATCACGTCAGCATCGGAAACGAGGCAGACGGAAAATCCGAGATCGTCATCGAAAACGTCGATGCCGATTATGTGTATTACACCTTCCCGGACATGGAACAGGAACCCGTTGAGATTCTGCGCTCGCAGTTCGACGCGCACTTGGATGACGGACTGTTTGCCGTCATTCAGCCGGAAGAACCTGCCGCAGATCTGTCGCCGGAACGTATGGAGCAGCTTGTGGAAGCCTTTGAAGCTGCCGGGTACACCTACGACGATATAAACAGCTATGGCGGCTATCTTGTCTTTCATGGCGAAGGCGGCGACGGATGCGCTTTCCAGTCATGGGAAGAAGCGGACAAGTGGATCAATGGTGTAATCTTTGATGAGCCGGAGAGAAACGAAGCCGTCGAGCGTGTTCTTCATCCCGACAGATATGCCGCTCCTGCGTCTGAACAAGGAACAAATGCTCCTGTTTCAGAAGTGAACCACGAACCCGCAGCACCTATCCCGCCGAAGGCAGAAGTCCCGTACAAGGTCGGCGATACGGTCTATCTGGACAACAAGCCCTTTGAGATCACAAGTATCGGTGACTTCGATGTGGAGCTGCGCGACCCGTCGCTGTATTATCCGATCTTCCGTGCAGAGAGCCGTGAGAGCCTTGACCGTCTCTTGCATCAGGATGAGCGGAACGCACATTTCTTTGCGGAGCCGGAACAGCCTGCCTATACGACGGAAACGGTTGCTTTCTATCCCGCAGAGGAAAACCATCTGCCTTATGACATTGAGATTCAGACGCTCCATATTCCCGAAAAAGAACCGCCCGCGCCGATCACCCCGCCGCCCGAAAACTTCCGCATTACGGATGAGCATTTGGGCGAAGGCGGCGCAAAGGCAAAATTCCGCATGAACATGGATGCCATCAATCTTCTGAAAGAATTGGAGTTTGACGGCAGACAGGCAACGCCGGAGGAACAGGAAGTCCTCTCCAAGTATGTGGGCTGGGGCGGGCTTGCAGACGCTTTCGACGAAACCAAGCAGAATTGGGCGGACGAGTTCGTGGAGCTTTATGAAACCCTTTCCCCGGAGGAATATGCGGCGGCAAGAGCATCGACCCTGAACGCGCATTTCACAAGTCCTACCGTTATCAGCGCCATCTATGACGCAGTTGGTAAAATGGGCTTTACCTCCGGCAATATCCTTGAACCTTCCATGGGCGTCGGCAACTTCTTTGGTATGCTCCCGTCCGAAATGTCCGGCAGTAAGCTCTACGGTGTGGAGCTGGACAGCATCACGGGACGTATTGCTAAACAGCTTTATCCCAATGCCGACATCACCGTGGCGGGATTTGAGACCACCAACAGGCGGGACTTTTACGATCTTGCCTTGGGCAATGTGCCTTTCGGACAGTATCAGGTCAACGACCCGCAGTATAACAAGCTCGGTTTCTCCATCCACAATTATTTCTTCGCCAAGGCACTGGATCAGGTTCGTCCGGGCGGCGTGGTGGCGTTTGTCACGAGCCGTTATACCATGGACGCAAAGGACAGCTCGGCAAGAAAGTATCTCGCGGAACGGGCGGATTTCCTCGGCGCGATCCGCCTGCCGAACAATGCTTTCAAGGCAAACGCCGGAACCGATGTTGTCAGCGACATTATCTTCCTGCAAAAGCGCGATCATCCCGTTACCGTGGAACCCGATTGGGTACACCTCGGACAGAATGAGGACGGCTTTGCCATCAACAGCTATTTCGTCGATCACCCGGAAATGATTCTCGGACGGCAGACCTCCGAAAGTACGCAGTACGGCAAGCAGGACTTCACCGTGGAACCCATCGAAGGGCTGAAGCTCTCCGACCAGCTTGCCGATGCCGTGAAATACATTCGCGGCACCTATAAGGAAGCGGAGCTGCCCGATCTCGGTGAGGATGAAAGTATCCGCGAGACGATCCCCGCTGACCCCAACGTGAAGAATTACAGCTACACCATCGTGGACGGCGACGTGTATTTCCGTGAAAACAGCGTCATGGTGAAGCCCGATCTGAACGCCACCGCCAAGGAGCGCGTCAAAGGGCTTGTAGCTCTGCGTAACTGCGTCCATGAGCTGATTGATCTGCAAATGGATGAGTATGTCCCGGATTCTGCCATCAGAGAGAAGCAGACAGAGCTGAACGGTCTCTACGACAGCTTCACAGCAAAGTACGGTCTTATCAATGACCGCGCAAATAAGCTGGCATTTTCGGATGACAGCTCCTACTATCTGCTCTGCTCCCTTGAAATCCTCGACGATGAACGAAACTTCAAAGCCAAAGCGGACATTTTCTCCAAGCGCACGATCAAGCCCCAGCGCAGTATCGACCATGTGGATACCCCCGTGGAAGCTCTCGCCGTTTCCATCGGCGAAAAAGCGTGTGTCGATCTCCCGTATATGGCACAGCTCTGCGGCAAGACCACCGATGAAGTCACCACCGAGCTGCGCGGTATCATCTTCAAAGACCCGGCAATGGGAAGCGACCCGCTGAAAGGCTGGCAGACCGCTGACGAATACCTCTCCGGCAACGTCCGCAGCAAGCTCCGTATCGCCAAACGAGCCGCTGACCGTGACCCGTCGTTCCAGATCAATGTGGAAGCTCTTGAAAAAGCACAGCCCAAGGATTTGGATGCGTCCGAAATCGAAGTCCGGCTGGGCGCGACGTGGATCGACAAGCAGTATATTCAGCAGTTCATGGAGGAAACCTTCAATCCGCCGTTCTATCTCCGCCGCAACATTCAGGTCAACTATTCTCCCTATACGGCAGAATGGCAGATCACCGGCAAGAGTATGTGCAGCTACAACGACGTGAACGCCTATGTGACCTACGGCACAGACCGCGCCAATGCCTACCGTCTGCTGGAAGATGCTCTGAATCTCCGCGACATTCGTATCTACGATACCGTTGAGGATGCAGACGGCAAGGAGCGCCGCGTCCTCAATGCCAAAGAGACCACCCTTGCCGCGCAGAAGCAGCAGGCGATCCGCGATGCTTTCAAGGATTGGATATGGCGTGACCCGGACAGACGGCAGACCCTTGTGACGCAGTACAACGAAGAAATGAACAGCACCCGTCCCCGTGAGTATGACGGAAGCCATATCGTTTTCAGCGGTATGAACCCGGAAATCACCCTGCGGGAGCATCAGAGAAACGCCATTGCTCACGTTATGTACGGCGGTAATACGCTGCTTGCACACGAAGTGGGTGCGGGCAAGACTTTTGAAATGGTCGCTGCCGCAATGGAATCCAAGCGGCTCGGCCTGTGCAATAAGTCCATCTTTGTGGTTCCCAATCACCTCACCGAACAATGGGCTTCGGAGTTCCTGCGCCTGTATCCCTCGGCAAATATCCTTGTTACCACCAAAAAGGACTTTGAAACTCATAACCGTCAGAAGTTCTGTTCCCGTATTGCCACCGGCGATTATGATGCCGTCATTATCGGACACAGCCAGTTTGAGAAAATCCCCATCAGCGCAGAACGTCAGGAACGGCTTCTTCAGGAGCAGATTGACGACATTACTGCCGGTATCGACGAGCTGAAATACAACAATGGTGAGCATTTTACGGTGAAGCAGCTTGAACGCACGAAGAAATCCCTCGAAGTGCGGCTGGAAAAACTGCAAGCCAACGAGCGTAAGGATGATGTCATCACCTTTGAACAGCTCGGCGTGGACAGAATGTTCGTGGATGAGAGTGACAACTACAAGAACCTTTTCCTCTATACCAAGATGCGGAATGTGGCGGGCTTATCCACCACCGACGCGCAGAAGTCCTCGGATATGTTCCTCAAATGCCGCTACATGGACGAAATCACCGGCAATCGCGGCGTGGTCTTTGCCACCGGCACCCCGGTCAGCAACAGCATGACGGAGCTTTACACCATTCAGCGGTACTTGCAGTATGACCGCTTGCAGGCTTCCGGCATGGGACACTTTGACTGCTGGGCAAGCCGTTTCGGTGAAACCACAACGGCGTTGGAGCTTGCTCCCGAAGGCACGGGCTACCGAGCGCGAACCCGATTTGCCAAGTTCTTCAATCTCCCGGAGCTGATGAATATGTTCAAGGAAGTCGCGGACATCAAGACCGCTGACGAATTGCATCTGCCGACGCCGGAGGTCGAGTATCACACCTATGCTTCCAAGCCTACGGAAATTCAGAAAGAAATGGTCAAGGCACTGTCGGAGCGAGCCACCAAGGTTCACGCCGGTATCGTTGACCCGTCCGTTGACAATATGCTCAAGATTACCAGCGACGGACGTAAGCTCGGTCTGGATCAGCGTATCATCAACCCCATGCTCCCCGATGAACAGGGTACGAAGGTCAATCAGTGCGTGGACAATATCCTCCAGTATTGGCGGGACGGCGAAGCGGATAAGCTGACCCAGCTCGTTTTCTGCGATATTTCCACCCCGAAAGGCAGAACCGCCCCGACAAAGGCTGCGGCGAAAGCGTCAGCCGGTGTGCTGGACAGCCCGGAGATTCAGGCATTGCAGGATGCCATCCCCGTGGAAGAAAACACGGACGCCGCATTTACCATTTACGATGATATTCGTCAGAAGCTCATCGACGGCGGTATGCCCTCCGAACAGATTGCCTTTATCCACGATGCCGATACGGACGTGCGAAAGAAAGAGCTTTTCGGAAAAGTGCGCTCCGGTCAGGTGCGCGTCCTGCTCGGCTCCACGGCAAAAATGGGAGCCGGAACCAACGTCCAGGATCGTCTGATTGCTTTGCACGACCTTGATTGTCCGTGGAGACCCCGCGATCTGACCCAGCGAAAAGGACGTATCGAGCGACAGGGCAACCAAAACGAGAAAGTCCATGTCTGCCGCTATGTCACCGAAGGCACGTTTGATGCCTACCTGTGGCAGACAGTCGAAAACAAGCAGAAGTTTATTTCTCAGATCATGACCAGCAAAACGCCGCTTCGATCCTGCGATGACGTGGACGAAACGGCGCTTTCGTTTGCGGAGATCAAGGCGCTGTGCGCCGGAGACCCGCGAATCAAGGAACGTATGGACTTGGATGTGGATGTATCGAAGCTCAAGATCATGAAGGCTGACCATCAGAGCAAGCAGTACAGAATGGAAGATAACCTCATGAAATACTACCCGGAGAAGATCGAACAGAGCAAGGGCTTCATCAAAGGCTTTGAAGCGGATATGAAAACGCTTGCAGCGCACCCGCACCCCACGGACGGCTTTGCCGGTATGGAAATCCGGGGCGATAAGCTGACGGATAAAGAAAATGCCGGTGCCGCTCTCTTGGATGCCTGCAAGGAAGTCAAAAACTCCGAGCCGCTCCTGATCGGTCACTACCGGGGATTTGCCATGTCCGTCCACTATGACGTTTTTGAGCAGAAGCACATTCTGACGCTCAAAGGCGAAATGTCCCACCGCGCAGAGCTGGGCGCAGACGCCCGCGGCAATCTCATCCGTATCGACAATGCGCTTGACAAGATGCCTGACCGTCTGGAAGCGGTCAAAAGTCAGCTTGAAAACCTGTATCAGCAGCAGGAGCTTGCGAAAGCCGAGGTTGGCAAGCCGTTCCCCTTTGAACAGGAGCTTGCCACCAAGACCGCACGGCTCATCGAGCTGGATATGGCGCTGAACCTTGACGGCAGAACACAGGCACAGCCGGAACAGGCGCTTGCCAAAGGAAAGCCCTCTGTGCTGGAAAAACTCAAAGCAACCATGCCGATCTACGGCGTATCCGACAAAAAGAAAACACATGAAATGGAGGTACGATAATCATGAATATGGAAGTACGCGCAATGACACCGGAGGAACGAAAATACAGTTACACGCAGGACGCTGATACCATCCGCCGCAGCGGATGTATCGGCCACCTGCGGGTGGACATGGATACCAACGGAACCGGATTCTTTTCCTCCTGGGATAACCACAATGCCGCTCTGAAAACGCAGGATTTCAAGGATCAGTTTGATGAAGTCATCTATGCGCTGCGCTTTGACGAGCAGTACGGCGGCATCCTCAAAAGCAGAAGCTCTCTTGCTTCCTGCTGTTACAAAACCCCGGAAAGCGATTTCGGCAACGACAGGGAGTTCGGCTTCCGTGTGGACACTGAGGAATACAGTTATATGCTGCGCCTGAACCCCAACAGGGGCGAATACGCGGCATATATTTATGCCTATGACCGGGATATGCTGGACGGCGATCTGCTTCCCGCGCCGGAGCTTATGACCGTACTTGTGGTGGAACCGGGACAGCCGCCCTATGTCAAGGCAATTCAGACGGGGCTGGAAAGCCTGTACCGTGAGATCGACACCGATACCGTACAGGCCGTTTATCCGTGGAATGATCCTGTCGGACTGATCTGCGACGAAAACGGAAAGATGACCGGCAAGGAGCTGAACCGCGCTCTGCGCGATGAGGACGGACACATTTACGATGTGGTCGCCGGGACGTTCCTGATCGCCGGTCTCGGTGAGGAAGATTTTACTTCTCTCACGCAGGAGCAGATCGACAAGTTCAAGGACGTTTTCAAAACCCCGGAAGCTTTCATCAATCTCGGCGGGCGGCTGATGGTCGTCCCCGTAGAGGAACACCGTCCCTCCGTAAAGGATAAGCTGGCGGCGATGAAGGAAACCGAAAAGCCGCATACCGCACCTGCGAAGAAACATGATCGGGAGGTAAGATAATGGGCAACGAAGATTTGAGCGCGGTGCTGTTTGAAAAGTTCAGCGCCGAGCAGGACAAGTATCGGGAATGGCTGCTTTCGCAGCCTCCCGAAGAAATCCTGAACCATTCCTACGAATACACGGTTCGGGAAGATATTCTCTGTACCGTGGAAAATGGCGAGTTCCCGGAAAAGATGGTAGCGGCGCTCCTGCGCGGGGATGTCTCCATCGCTGATATTTACAAGGACTTCACCAAAGGGGAAACCGATTATATGAACATCATCCGGGCAACGCTGGAGAGCCGGGGCAACGCGATCCTACGCGACGAGTTCAAACAGAGAAATGCGCCGGTCTATCCGAATCCGGTCTCCTACGCTTCCGAGCATGACGAGCTGGAACAGTACCGGGCATCCTACAAGGCAAACACTGCCTGCAAGAAAGCCATTGAAGATGCCATTAACGGCAACTACAAGGATTGGAGCCTTGACAGCAAATCCGCTTTGGCACAGGTCACGGAGCTTTTCAGCATGGAGCGCATCGCCTATGTGCTTGCCGCAACCGTCCAGCACAAGGATTGGGACGGGCGTCTTTCCGATACCAACAAGGCATGGGCAAAAACGATTCCGGTATGCGAGGACAGAAACACCTATGCTTTCGTGGTGGATCAGGCGCATACCGGGCTGGTCGATCTGTTCGTCAATCAGGTGAGAAAAGAACTTGCCGTACCGCAGGAGGAACGCAAGCCCTCCGTCATGGAAAAGCTCAAAGCCGCGCCCGCAAAAAATTCGCCGAAAATTTCGGCTAATTCCAAGGGGCAGGAGCGTTAAGCATGGCGAAGCGCAAACGCGAGATTCAAATGAAGTTCCGCGTGGACGAAAACGAATACGATACCATTCATGCGAGAGCCGCATTAGTCGGTACAACCAACATTGCGGCGTATCTCCGCAAAATGGCGCTCGACGGATATATCGTCAAGCTGGACTTCCCGGAGCTGAAAGAAATGGTTACGCTTCAGCGCCGGTACAATAATAATCTTAATCAGATTGCCCGACGTGTGAATGAAACCGGACGTGTTTACGAAGCCGACATGGAAGAAATCAAGCAGGAAATGGATTCCCTGTGGGAAGCCGTGGAAAGCGTCATCCGCGAATTTTCAAAGCTCAAATGATCTCCGATTTTCCCGTCTGCCGCATCCTTGCAGAAAACCGCATCTTTGCGTATCATTATAGTAGAAAGATAGGAGGTAATTGAAATGAAGCTCATTTTGAAGATACTTGCCGCACCCGTAACCCTGATGATCTCCCTGTTCGTGTGGATTTGCGCCGGACTGATCTCCTGCTCCACCATCGTTTTCAAGCTGGCGAGCGGTCTGATCGCATTGATGGCGCTTGCAGTTCTCTTTACCTACTCCGTACAGAACGGCATCATCCTGCTGGTGATTGCCTTCCTCGTCAGTCCCTTGGGCTTGCCGATGCTGGCGGTGAAAATGCTGAGCGGCCTGCAAAGCGTGAACGGGTCACTCAAAGGTTTCATCCACAATTAAAGAAAGTCGCCGGGGCACCTGAAATGCTCCGGCGATTATTTTTTTACACATCAATTTCGTTGCAAAGGAGGTGTCCCTAATGGCAACTACAAGACTTATGCCCCTTCATCTTGGTAGGGAAAGAACCACCGGACAGGCAATAAGCAAAATAATTGATTATGTCGAAAATCCGCAGAAAACCGATAACGGCAAGCTCATCACAAGCTGGCAGTGTGACAGCCGAACAGCAGATTCAGAATTTGCTTTTTCCAAAATGGTTTACCTGCAAAAGACCGGCAGAGAACGCGGCGCAGACGATATTGTCGCATACCAAATAAGACAGTCTTTTGCGCCCGGAGAGATCACGCCGGAGGAGGCAAATCGGCTCGGCTGTGAGCTGGCCCGCCGCTTCACAAAGAACAATCACGCCTATATTGTCTGTACCCACGTCGATAAGCAGCATATCCATAATCATATCATTTGGAACTCCACGGCATTGAGCCATGAACGCAAGTTCCGAAACTTTTGGGGAAGCACACGCGCCGTGCGTCGGCTGAACGACACCATCTGCATTGAAAACGGATATTCCATCATTGAGAATCCGCAGCAACACGGCAAGAGCTACAACAAATGGTGGGGCGATAAAAAGCCGACCTCTCACCGTGAACGGATTTGCTACGTCATTGATGCTGCAATGGCTCAGAAGCCGGAAAGCTTTGACGCTCTGCTTGCTCTGCTGCGGCAGGCTGGGCTTGAAGTAAAAGGAGGCGAAAACCCCTCTATCCGAGCCGAAGGACAAAAGCGTTTTGCTCGCATGGACACGCTGGGCGAGGGCTACTCTGCGGCAGATCTCCGGGCTGTCATCGCAGGTGAACGTCAGCACAAACCGAAGGAACACAAGGCTCCAAAAAAAGCTGCGCCGGAGAAAAAGTCCGGGAATCTGCTGATCGACATTCAGGCAAAATTGCAGGAAGGCAAAGGTGCCGGGTATGCGAATTGGGCAAAGAAATTCAACCTCAAACAGATGGCTCAGACGGTAGCTTATCTTCAGGAGCATGATCTGACGGATTGCGACGTTCTTGCCGAAAAGTCCGCTGCCGCATCTGCCCGTTTCAACGAGTTGAGCGAAAAGAATAAGGCTGCGGAGAAACGCTTGGCTGAGATCGCGGTCTTGGAAGTACAGATCGCCAACTATGCCAAAACGCGCGAGACCTATGTGGCATATCGGAAAGCCGGTTACTCCAAAAAGTTTCTTGCTGAGCATGAGCGCGAGATCACGATCCACAAAGCGGCAAAGAAGTGTTTTGACGATATGGGCGTTACCAAGCTGCCCTCTATTCAGAGTTTGAAGGCGGAACGCGCCGCGCTGATGGCAGAGAAAAAAGAGGCATACAGCGAGTACCGCAAAGCGCGTGAAGAAATGAAAGAGCTGCTCACAGCAAAAGCCAATATTGACCGAATACTTGAAAAGGAGAAAGAACGTGAAGAACAGCGAAGCGAGAATAAAGCGATTTTGTAAAATCGCGCAGCCGCACATTTATGTGCGTTTCCGGGGGATTGGGGAACGCCCCAACAAGCAAGAAAACGTCGGGTTCCGCGAGAGCGGAAATCTGGCGTTTTTCGTAAAGTGGGTACCACTTTGCATTGCTTGCCAGGATGCTCCCCATACATAAAACAAAACGCCAATGTGTTGGCAGTTCACCTGCCATGTACATCAGCGCTTTACGGTTCAAGATTGCTTTCATCAAATAACGGAGATTGGAAAAATTCCATGATGCTGATCCCCAAGCCCTGGCACATCTCGTGGATGATACGGAGCTTGACAGAATCATAAGAACAGTTTATTACGTTTCCAATCGTTGACTTTGGCACACCGCTTTTCATGAAAAGCTGGTATTGCGTCATGCCGCGTTCATTAAGCAGCTCATTCAGACGCATACTGATTGCCTCGTTAAGTTTCATCGCTGCCTCCTTTTCGTACCTGTGGCTGTACTATTATTATACGGAGACGGCGGCTCAAATTAGTCCCTTTACCTGTACTAATCGGCGTTTTTATGCTATAATTGGCATGAAGGCGGTGAGTGTGTGACAGTAACTTTTTGCGGACATGGTGATACGATTATTTCCTCTGAATTACAGGAATGGCTTAAGCAAAATATCATTGCACAGATTGAAGCCGGGGCAACTGTGTTTTATCTCGGTGGTTACGGCGCTTTTGACCGGGCAGCGGCATCTGCCGTGTGGGAAATCAAAAAGACATATCCTCATATACAATCCATTCTTGTTCTTCCGTATCTTGATAAAAAAGTCGATACGTCGCACTATGATAGCACCGTCTATCCTCCGCTGGAAAATGTGCCACGCCGATATGCGATCCTACGACGTAACCGTTGGATGGTGGATTGTGGATGTAAAACAGCTTTGATAGACTTAATCGGGACAATACCATATCCTTGAGATGTTCCCGGCCGGAACGAAAAATCAGTTTATGAAACATTTTGAGGTGACAAGATTATGGAGATAGGAACAATTATCCGAAACGCAAGAAATGAAGCAAATCTTTCTCAGGAACAGGCTGCCGAGGCACTTGAGGTAAGCCGGCAGACCATTTCGAACTGGGAAACGGGGGTATCACACACTTAATAATACCAGAACAGCCCATGCTATGGAATAGAACATCTACAAGGATGGTTATTCTATATTTCTTAAATCATCCTAGAAAAGGCCTGTTGCAAAATAGAATTTTGAAAGGTTAGGCCAAAGAAAAAGTTAGCGAGAATCTGCAAAATAGCGGTTCTTGCTAACTTTTTTAATGCACAAATTTTCCGCCCATGGCTGAAAACTACATTTTGCAACAGGCCCTTTCCATATGGATATTTCTACTTATTTCGTATATTCGTGTATTGCATTCCTTTTGCCCTCTGTCTGCTTTCATAGAGACATAGCTACGCAGAGAGCCTTCGGCAAGGTAAAATATTGGCATTACATTGATTTACGGAGATCCCAATATAAACAGAAGGTAAATAACCGTTGAGCTGATTAATGACTTTGCGGGATACCTAAGCTATATGCGTGTCCTCACAAGGACAACAGCAAAAACCGTTTTAGAGCATGAAGGAATCGCCACAGAATTATTTCTGTGGCGATTCCTCAGCCTGTCAAAAATCGACTTATGCGTCTACTTTCGATTTCAAGGGTCGTATTCTCCATGTGGCGCAAGATAGATTTATCAAACATCACAAGGTAAAACAATTGACCGACGAGTTATGCCCACTCAAAGCAACGGGGCTGAAGTATTCAGTATGTATCTTTATACTGGCATGTCGTTCCGGGTGTCAATGTCTTTCAATTCAAGGGCTTCGCTTACATCGCAGGTAAGAAGCAGTTCCTTGTTCCGGCTCAATACGGCTTTTCCCGTTTGGTGCGGTTGAAGGCTGTTGAGCTGGCCAAACAAAGCACGCGGGAAAAGAACTGGGTTGCCGGTCTGTCCTTGGAAACTCATGGCACATATGTGGTCAGGTTTTTTTCGGAAAAGCTGGACAAGCCGTTGCAGGCTTTCAGACTTCAGAAAAGGCTGGTCGGCTACCAGAAACGCGCAGCCGATGCATTCTTCTGATACATTTTGCAGGCCCAGACGGATCGTTATGGCAGTATCGTTATTGTTGTCGGAATTGTGTACGGCCGTGTAGCCGTAGGCTTTTGCAATGTCCAGGATTTCTTCACTGCGAGCTACGACTATGATTTGTGAAAAGCAGTTTTGGGGAATGTGCTCGAAGGTATGACAAATCATCGGCATATTGTTGAGCTCCGCCATAAGCTTGTTGCTGCCGAAGCGGGTCGAATGCCCTGATGCCATTATGACTGCGGCAACAGGTAGAAGTGACGCTTGAGAAAAATCCTTCGCCATCCTTCGCATCTCCTTTGGAGCATAGTGGAATTTTTTTCGGAAAGCCTTGCCGAAATAGCCTACATTATCAAATCCAACACTCATAGCAATTTCTGTAATTGAGTCATATGTGGTCTGAAGCAGTTCCTTGGCTTTGTCCAGCCGGTAATTGTTCAGGTAATTTATCGGAGATGTTTGAACACCTGCCTTGAAGCAGCGTGAGGCCTCACTTTGGCTGATGTTAGCCACACCGGCAATATCGCAGAGGGAGATGTGATTACCATATTCACGATGAATGTAGTCAATCATTTTCTTTAGGCGGGCTTGTGTCATTATTCCGGCTCTTGACTTTCCTGGGCGAGACAGCAGCGGCTCAGTATGATGAAAAAACAGGCGCCACATCGTCAACACCTGAATATATAGCTGCAACGGATCAACAGAATCGTCCAAACTCCTGCAAATCTCGTCAATCATACCGCAAAGGCGAAATTCGTCGTCATTTTCCCGCTGAAGTAAAAACCAAGTCATGTCAGAGGATAAAACTGGTTGTACATATTGCAGATACAAATCCGAAGTATCTGAGGCAATAAATTCCGGCGCAAAAAAAATATGGACAAGTGTTGCATGTACGGGAGCAGCAAAACTGTGGATCGCACCGCTATTTATGAATATGCTGTTGCCCGCCGTGAGCGCAATGCGTTGATCGCCGATCAGGCACGTTGCCTCGCCGGAAACTACCAGAGAAAACTCAAAAGGATGGTGCCAGTGCCAGTCCACGCAGTGGTTTGGATTTAAATTGTCAATGCCGGAATCGAAGCGAAAAGAGGAGCTTCCGTACTGAAAGGTTGAGCGCATGGAATCGTCCGTGGTTATTTCGTTAAATGTTTTCATAATTTGGATCCGTTTCAGTTTCTGATAATTTTTTACCACTATACGCTTTGATTTTACAAGAAAGATACCGGAAAAGCAAGTTATAATTATTAAAAATCGCTATACTACTTCGAGAATAAAGATCCTTGTAACACAGGCAAATCCACATGGCCCCGACGGTAATTCAAGAAGTGCGAATAACAGCGGGACAGTAGGAGAATCTGCAACATGAGGGAAAAAGCTAAAACACGAGAATGGTTAATTATTACCTTTCATACCACTGCCGAGGCTATGGCTGTTGAGAAGGCGTGCAGGGACAGCGGCATTTCCGGAAAGCTGATATCTGCACCGAGGCAACTGAGTTCTGATTGCGGTATTGCCTGGAAATGTGACATTCTCTACCGTCAGACGATGGAGGAACTGCTCAATGCAAGCAGGATAGAATTTGAGCAGATACACGAGATCACTGTGCAGTCCTGATAGGCAGATGCTTTGTGCCTCCGATGGGGAAAAGCATGAGCCTGTTTGGTTTTACAAGATATCATCATCTGAAGATGGGATCATGCACTTGACCGATATCCTCGTGCAAGAAAAATTACATTTTGTTAGGTTGAGGAAAATGATTTATTTTGATAATGCGGCCACAACACTTCGCAAACCCCAAGCGGTCATAAATGCTGTCTGTCAGGCAATGCGCTCGCTTGGCAACTGCGGAAGAGGAGCCCACGAGGATGCGCTTGCTGCATCCAGAATTGTTTACAGCGCTCGTTCAGCTGTGTCGGAGCTGTTTCAATGTGGAAATCCGAGGAATGTGGTTTTTACGGCAAATTCCACCGAAGCGCTAAACACCGCGATCCTCGGTATGTTTGAAAAAGGGGACCACATTATTTCCACGGATATGGAGCACAATTCCGTGCTCCGCCCCTTGTATTATCTACAGCGTATGGGAGTGGATGTGGATTTTATTCCTGCGGATATGCTTGGCAATATACAATATGATGATATCCCGGCGTACATCAGGCCGGAAACCAGAGCAATCATCTGCACACATGCGTCAAACTTGACAGGGAATTTGGTGGATGTCGGGCATATCGGCGGACTGGCCAGAGCGCACGGACTGTTGTTCATCGTTGATGCCTCGCAGACGGCGGGCATTATCCCGATCAATATGAAACGCATGAACATAGATGTTCTCTGCTTTACCGGACACAAGTCCCTCATGGGGCCCCAGGGAACCGGAGGCATGTGCCTCGCTGAAGGCGTAAAAATTCGACCGTTGAAGCGAGGAGGGACGGGCGTACAGACTTATCTGAAGGAGCAGCCAGAGCAGATGCCGACGCATTTGGAGGCCGGTACACTGAACAGCCACGGCATTGCCGGGCTTGAAGCAGCAATCAGATATATACAGCAAACTTCATTGGAGAAAATTTACGCGCATGAACATATGCTGATGAATCGCTTTTATGAAGGAATGAGGCAAATCCCAGAGATCAGAATCTATGGGGACTTCAGGGCAGAAAGAGCGCCAATCGTTGCAATCAATATCGGTGATATACCCTCCGGAGAAGTCTCAGATATCCTGAATGAGCGCTATGATATCGCCACTCGTCCGGGCGCCCACTGCGCTCCGAGAATGCATCAGGCTCTCGGTACCGTGGAACAGGGGGCGGTGCGTTTCAGCTTCGGATATGACAATACGGCAGAAGAGGTCGACGCGGCGGTGAAAGCGGTAAAAGCCATCACTGTGGAATACCTCCGCAAATGAAAAACAAAACAAGTATTACATACTCATGAAAGGGGCTGTAAAAAGTGTCTGAAACAGAGAACGAGATAAAGCTGACCAAGCTGGCCAGCTGCGCCGGCTGCGGTGCGAAGGTTGGCGCGGGGGTGCTGTCGCAGGTGTTGGAAGGGCTCAGAGTCCACCATGATGAAAATCTGCTGGTTGGATTCGACAGGAGCGATGATGCCAGCGTGTATAAAATCAGCGATGAACTGGCTATCGTGCAGACAGTTGACTTTTTCCCGCCGATTGCGGATGACCCGTATATGTTCGGGGCTATTGCGGCGACCAATGCGCTCTCCGATATTTATGCCATGGGCGGAGAACCCAAGCTTGCGCTCAACATCATGGCGGTACCGGCGGATATGCCAAAGGCTGTTGTCCAGCAGATATTGAAAGGAGGTTATGACAAGGTCTACGAAGCCGGCGCGCTGATTACGGGCGGACACAGCATCTTGGACCCGGAGCCGAAATATGGGCTGGCCGTGACGGGCTTTGTGCCGCCTAATCGCTTTATTACCAACAGCGGGGCTAGGCCGGGAGATGTGCTGCTCCTGACAAAGCCAATCGGCATTGGCATATTGACAACAGCGGCAAAGGCGGAGCTGCTGAGTGCGGAGACCACCGCGTTTGCGGAGAAGATGATGACTACATTAAACAAAACTGCAAGAGACGCCATGGTAAAGTACAGGGTACACGCCTGCACCGATGTGACAGGCTTTGGCCTGTTGGGACATAGCTGCGAAATGGCGCAGGGCAGCGATGTCGAGATCACATTCCATGTTGGACAGATCGATTTTATCAGTGAGGCCCTGGAGTTCGCCAAAATAGGGATTTTACCAGAGGGAATGTACCGTAACAGAAACTTTGCGGAGAAGTGGGTTGACGCAGGAGATACGGAACTGGCAAAGCAGGACATGATGTATGACCCGCAGACAGCGGGCGGTTTGCTAATGGCGGTTCATCCAGAGGATGCCGATGCCCTGTATGCGGAGCTGAAGAAGTGCACGCCATCCGCTCAGCGTGTCGGTATAGTAGACGCTTATCATGGCGGAAGCCGTATTTTCTTAAAATAAATGCTCAGGCAGTGTGGAGATCATCCAT